>ENA-OREN01000374-OREN01000374.1-marine-metagenome-genome-assembly--contig:-NODE-374-length-66735-cov-12.254778_pt1 | contig 66735 bp, 57 predicted proteins | sample MGYA00248624_ERZ508555 | MGnify/ENA primary metagenome ERZ508555 (study PRJEB26222, sample SAMN06267773) | marine metagenome | isolation source: Saanich Inlet, British Columbia, Canada | place...
CGCAATATTTGGGCTAGGGGGGGGTGGCTTGTCATGCTGAGGCTCTCGAAGCATCTCGGGTTTGCCGTCGTTGCGAGTGAAACGAAGCAATCCAGGTGGAGAACCTCCGTAGCTAAGTTGCAATATTTTCACCATGCGGGCAAACATTCTCTTGGCCCAACGAACCACAGCTATCGGCCTCCCTCGCAGAGGCTGGATCGCCGCTAATTTGTAGTCAAGGGCTGACTTGACTCCTTTTTCTTTGAGTGGGAACTATATCGATAAATAGGGTAAAATAGGTAGCCGGAAGATAATGCCTTGGAATTGCTTATGCTGTGTCAGGATGGGTTTTGGGGGGGGCATTGCAGATTCATATAAACAATTTTATTCACACTCAAGGACAGTAGTATGACTGAAAAACCAAATGAGTCTGAAGATCCGAAGTCAGAAAATAGTTTTGCTAATAAACTAGGAGGCTTCGCTGGGACGGTATTAGTGGTCATTATAATCCTGACATGTTTCTATGCTCTTTTTAAGGTTATAGCATTGGCATACAATGTCACTTCACCATATTATGGGCGGACAAATCAGAAAGCATTAAGAAATACAATTTTTGTTGCCATTAATAATCAAGCTGACTTGAGCGCAGTCAAAACACTCTTCAATAATCGAGAAATCGACAAGTCGTTATATTCTAGGTGGTTCGTAGGTAAGGATAGCGTGTATTTAGAACCCATTAATTTGGCTAGCATATTAGAGGATATGCGGGCAGCATATTTTATTTCGGAAAAAAGGGATGAGAATTTTCTTTTTGGTTTAGAAGCTTTAATAAAAGAGAATGCCGAAGTAAATCCATTCGACAAACTGCAATTACATCAAAAGGATTATTTCACAAATATTAGAATTAAGCTGAAAGACCAATACTCATTGATAGAAAACGACATAATTAAGGTTTCAGATGAGCTTAATAAACAAAATGAACTTGTTAAGAAGTATCTATCTGACGCAACAACAAGTCTTGTGATTTCATACGTGGGTTTATTTATAGCACTTCTTGTTGGCATTTCTCAAATCCTTCAAAATAAAAAGAAACGGATGCTCGATGAGAATAAGCATCTTCAGTTGCTAGAGAAACTAAATGAAAATTGATGCGGTCGTAAAAGGATCAAATTCACCCCTGACCAGACCTCAAGCCTTCCCTCTCCTAAATCTGCGTTTATCTGTCTTAGTGATATTCAACCGTAATCTTCATGTCCCGCAAGGGGCACATCTGTGGTTCTCAAGTTTGCTTTGATTGAGTTGTTTTGCTGGAGAGGTTATGTGAGGCGAGGGTTTGCGGATTTCATTTGGTTCTCAGGTTTGCGAAATAAGCGGACCAAAGTTTTTGCACCATTTTGAATTCATCTGAGATCAATGGATCTTCTTCCATCTTTTGCCTGTGGCTGTCATAGATCCTGATGAAATTGTCAATGCCTGTCTGGACTTCGGCAAGGTGGTCATTCATGGTGTTCAGGCGAGAAACCAGCAGTTTGTTGAGCAGGATATGAAACTTGCTCACAATGGCAGGATTCAAAACCTTGAGCCTGTCGGCATCCAGTTTTAATACGACAACTTCCCCTTTTGCGATGACATTGGTCAACCGGGTTGAATTGGTGACTAAAGGACTTTCTCCAAAAATGGTTCCGGGCTCCAGTTTGTTCAATTCAATATCGGGAGCCTGGTTTTTGGTAATCCCAACCTTACCTTCAATTAGAATGAAAAGGGCCGAACCCCTCTCGCCCTGCTTAATGATAATTTCCCCATCGTGGTAACTCTGTAGATTTTCATCCATATCGAAAAGTTCCTGAGCTTCCTCTTCGGTGAAATCATCAAAAATGGGAAAACTTGGAATTGCTTTTTTTGTATGCATAGTGGTGGTTTCCAATTTAAAAAAAACACAAGCCAGAAGCTCAGGTATAAGAGCCGCGATTTCAATAAGGATTGAACAAGGATCAGACAAATTGGGTGATCTGTAAACCCCTCATTCGGGGGGGGGTATGACTAACTCAGGGGTTATCAACGTATTTCATTGAAAAAATTCTGGCAGGACTTGCTACGTTCTATGTGGTTCTTATCATGCCGACACCGCAAGGCTTAACGCCTGAGGGTCAGCGCATGTTGGCGGTCATTGCTCTCATGGTCATCCAATTTTTAATCCCATAAAGATCTTGAGCGTCGCTTCGCCGCTTTTCGTTTTTTTTTAGCTTCTTTGATCTTGAGCTTTTTCTTGACGGAGGGTTTTTCGTAAAATCGTCTGCGCTTGAGTTCTTTGAAGAACCCTTCTTTATTAAGCTGGCGTTTTAATCCTTTCAACGCTCGTTCAACCTGATTCTGGTAGACGGTTATAGTAGTGATCGGACCCCTCCCCCGCTTATAGTTTATTGTGTTTCAGACTTTGCCTGATCTTTAGCAGATTTTGACCAGGATCTTCTGCCCTTTTTGTTTTTCAGGAACAGGGCAGGGGTATCCAACTGCTTTTTCGAGCGGATGTGCAATGCTTTGATTGAGATCACTTTTTTCAACTTCCCGGAATTGTCGTACACCTTGACTTCATGCATCAAATTACCTCGTTTTAACTTGTTTCCTCAGATATTAATAGCAAAAAAAGCCACCCCAAAAGGAGTGGCGAAATTTAAAAATCCCTTACAGCATTTGGTTGCTTTGCCCTCAATGAGCAATTGGAGAGAGTATTATCAGGGTACGTATGCGTGGGCGGTATAGCAAGGAGATTCAAATTAATTAATTTTAATCTGTATCATGGGTTAAAATCTTTCCGTTATTATTTTATGCGGAGGCGAGTTGGCGACTTCATTCAAAAGGCAGGGGATAGTTCTTCTTGCAGGGCTTGCTATGTTCTGTGCGATTCTTCTCATACCAACACCGCAAGGCTTAACGCCTGAGGGACAACGTATGCTGGCTGTCACCGCTCTCATGGCCATCTGGTGGATTGGCGAAGGGACTTCCCTGGCTGTGACCGCCTTGTTGCCTTTGGTGTTGTTCCCCGTGCTGGGTATCCTGCCGAGCAAACTCGTTGCGCCCAATTATGGCAACCACCTGATCTTCTTATTTCTCGGCGGATTCATGATCGCTCTCGCCTTGGAAAAATGGAATTTCCATAAACGTCTGGCGTTGTGGATTATTCTGGCAATTGGCACTCAGCCTCAGCGTATTGTTTTGGGATTTATGACTGCCACCGCGTTCATGTCGATGTGGATCTCCAACACCGCCTCGACCATGATGATGCTCCCGGTTGCCATGGCGGTGGTGCGGCAGATTGCCCTCGATGCGTCTTTGAACGGAGAAAAAAATGATGCCACCCGCCAAACTATAGAGAGTGGGCTGGGGCTTGTCCTCATGCTGGCTTTAGCCTATTCCGCCAGTATCGGCGGGGTAGGGACCCTCATTGGTACTGCGCCCAATATTGTTTTTGCCGGTTTTTATAAAAAACTGTTTCCGGAGAATGCGGAAATTACTTTTTTCCAGTGGATGGTGCTGGCGATTCCAGTCGTGATGGTTTTTATTCCGTTGGTGTGGGTCTATTTATGTCGCTTTGTGTCCCCCATTCGACTGGGGAGCATTTCCGGCGGAAGCCATGAAATCATCCAACAGGAACTCGATGATTTAGGTGCTATCAACCGTGCTGAAAAAATCGTGGCGATGGTGTTCTGCCTCACGGCTTTTTTATGGATCTTTCGCAGACCCATTTCATTTGGGGAGTTTGCAATCCCTGGTTGGTCGGGACTGTTCGGACACCCCAAGTTCCTGCACGATTCCACTGTGGCTATGGCAATGGGTATTTTGCTCATGCTGATTCCTGTTAATGGGGCAGAAGGACTGGTCGTAAATGGAAAAAGGGAATGGTTTACTCTGGACTGGCATACGGTGCAGTCTAAAATTCCCTGGGGAATTTTACTTTTGTTCGGCGGTGGGTTTGCATTGGCAAGTGGTTTTGGTGCAACCGGGCTCGACAAATGGATCGGTGATAAACTCACCGGTGTTGCGGGTTGGCCGTTGTGGATGGTGGTGTTTACCATTTGTATTTCCGTGACTTTTTTGACTGAGCTGACATCCAACACTGCCACCACAACGATGATCCTTCCTATTCTCGGCATGGCGGCAGTTGCGGCTACGATACATCCCCTGTTTTTCATGGTGCCGGCAACGTTGTCTGCATCCTTTGCGTTTATGTTACCGGTGGCGACCCCGCCGAATGCCATTGTCTTCGGCAGTGGCTGGGTGAGCGTCCCGCAAATGTCTCGTGCCGGTTTCGTGCTCAACCTCGTTGGCGCAGGCATTGTGACCTCTGCTGTTCTGCTTCTGGTAAGCTCTCTATTCCTTTGAATTATTTAGGCTCTAAACCTCATTAAATAAAGAGTTTTTAGGTTGTTGCTTTAGGGCGGGCAAACTGCTATTTAATGGTGTCATGGAGCCCACCAATTTCGTACATCTACACCTTCACACTTCCTATAGTTTGCAGGATTCTTCGATCCGGCATTCTGCCTTGTTTAAAAAGGCGCAGGAGTTTGGCATGCCTGCGGTCGCAATGACCGACCATGGCAATATGTTCGGGGCGGTGGAATTTTATAACGCGGCGCGAAAACAGGGCATCAAACCGATTCTCGGATGCGAAGTGTATGTTGCGCCTGAAAGCCGCCACGAAAAAACCTCCAAGGACAATCTTCGGGATGCGTCTTACCACCTCATCCTTCTTTCTGAAAGTGAGAAGGGCTATAAAAATCTCTTAAAGCTGGTGACCAAGGGATATTTGGAAGGGTTCTATTACAAGCCGCGCATCGACAAGGAACTCCTGGCAGAATACTCGGAAGGCTTGATCGCCTTGAGTTCCTGTGTTCGTGGAGAAGTCGCCCACAACGTGAACCGGGAAAATGTTCCGCGTGCGATCAAGGTTGCCAGCCAGTATGCGGAGATCATGGGAGAGGGCAACTTTTTTCTCGAACTGCAAAACCATCAACTGGAAAATCAGGACCGGATCAACAAGGAAATCATCGGCATCGGTAAAAAGCTGGGGCTCCCGGTGGTGGCAACGAATAACTGTCACTATATAGATAAGAAAGACTTCCGGGCGCATGAAATTTTGCTGTGCCTGCAGACGGGAAAAACCATTAGCGACCCCTACCGTATGCAGTACCCCAAGGATGAATTCTATTTTAAATCGCCGCAGGAGATGATAGCCCTGTTCAAGGAGACTCCCGAGGCGATTGAGAACACCCTGAAAATTGCCGAGCGTTGTGAACTGGAGCTGGAGTTTGGCAAGCTCAACTTACCGGAATACCCCATCCCGGAATCTTATACCCTCGAGACCTATCTTGCTGAACGCTCGCGTGAGGGTTTGGAAAAAAGGTTTGCCGAGTTGGAGAGGCGAAAGATTAAATTTGACCGGGAAACTTATGTGAAGAGGTTGGACCGGGAGTTGGGCATCATCGATAAGATGGGCTATCCTGGTTATTTTCTCATTGTGTGGGATTTTATCCACTACGCCAAGCAAAACGGTATTCCGGTCGGACCCGGTCGTGGTTCTGCCGCAGGCAGTGTGGTGGCTTATGCTCTCGAAATCACTGATATCGATCCTCTGCAATACGATTTGCTGTTCGAGCGATTCCTCAATCCGGAACGGGTGAGTATGCCGGATATTGATATCGACTTCTGCATGGATGGACGCGATGAGGTGATCAAATATGTCACCGATAAATATGGCGGCAACCAGAACGTAACCCAGATCATCACCTTCGGCAGTATGAACGCAAAGGGGGTCATCCGCGATGTCGGGCGGGTTTTGGATATGCCCTATGGTGAAGTCGACAAGCTGGCAAAACTGGTTCCCAATAAGTTGAACGTCACTCTTGATGACGCGTTCAAGGAAGAGAAGCAATTTGCCAAACTGCGCAAGGAAAATACAAATGTAGATGAACTACTGAATATTGCCAAAAACCTGGAAGGCTTACAGCGCCATTGCTCGACTCACGCCGCAGGGGTGGTCATTTCATCCAAAGCTCTGACGGAGTTCTGTCCGCTTTATAAAGGCGGTAACGATGATGTGGTGACTCAGTATGCTATGGGCAGTGTGGAAATGCTGGGCCTGCTGAAAATGGATTTTCTCGGGCTGAGAACTCTGACGGTGATCGATAATGCCTTGAAGATGATTAAGCAGTCTCAAAGTATCGAGCTGGATATTGGTGCTATTCCCCTGGATGATCCTGCTACCTTCAAGCTCCTTTGCGATGCAAAAACACTGGGGGTTTTCCAACTGGAAAGTTCAGGCATGCGCGACCTGCTTAAAAAATTAAAGCCGGACGACTTTGAAGACATTATTGCTCTTTTGGCTATGTATCGACCGGGGCCTTTGGAAAGCGGCATGGTCGATGATTACGTCAAGCGCAAGCACGGAACGATGGAAGAAAAATATGACCTGCCGCAGTTGGAGGCCATTCTCAAGGAAACGCATGGGGTCATTCTTTATCAGGAACAAGTAATGAAGATCGCCAGTGTGCTGGCCGGGTTCACCATGGGTGATGCGGACCTGCTGCGTAGGGCTATGGGTAAGAAGAAAGCGGAAGAGATGGCCGCTCAGCGCGAAAAGTTTATGAAAGGATCGCAGGAAAAAAAGTTCGATGCAAAAAAATCTGAAAAGATTTTTAACCTGATGGAAAAATTTGCCGGATATGGATTCAATAAATCGCACAGTGCGGCATATGCGCAGATTTCTTATCAGACTGCGTATCTGAAAGCGCATTATCCACTGGAATTTTTTGGCGCCTTGATCACCAGTGATATGGATAACACCGATAAGGTCATTCGCTATATCCATGATTGTCGTGAAATGAAGATCACCGTGCAACCCCCGGATGTGAACCTGAGTCAGCGAAGCTTCTCGGTATGCGACAACAAACTGGTCTTTGGTTTGGGAGCCATCAAAAATGTCGGAGGCAAGGCCATCGACAATATTATAGAGGCCAGACAAGGGCTGGGTCGGTTCACAGCAATGGAACACCTATGCGAAAATGTGGATATGCAGTTGGTCAACAAGCGGGTTTTTGAAGGTCTGATTAAAAGTGGTGCCTGCGATTCCCTGGAACAAAGCCGGGCCGGAATGATGAACGAGCTTCAAGCCTGTATGGAGCGGGGGCAGGGTAAACAAAGAGACCAGCAGTTGGGGCAGTCCAGCATGTTCGATTCGTTCGATGTTGAGGAAGAGAAACAACCTGTTGGCAATGTGGAAGAATGGACTGACTCGGACCGGCTCAAGCTGGAAAGGGAAAGCATCGGATTTTATATCACCGGTCATCCTCTGGATGACTTTACCCGAGAGTTGTCCTGGTTCACCGACGCGACTTCAGCTTCTATCGCGGAAGCGGGGAATGGGAAATCCGTCAGCCTGGCAGGAATCCCGATCAAGCATCTGCCTAAGACGACCCGTAAGGGCGACAAGATGGGTATCATCACCCTTGAAGATTTGCAGGGGTCGGTTGAGGTGATCCTCTGGCCCGAAATTTACAGTCAGGTTCTGGATCTTTTGTTGGCAGAAGAGCCGCTTCTTGTAAAAGGGGAGGTGGACTCTGAAGGGAATATGCCAAAAGTTATTGCGAAATCGGTTTTTCCGCTTGCTCAGGCCAAACAGCATTTTCACGGTCGGGTCCTGATCCATTTCAGGACACCGGGACTGGAGCGTGAAACTCTGGAGGCGGTGAAGGAGATTCTCGCTTCCCACAAGGGCACCAACGATACCCGTCTGCATTTTGTTTTCCCCGATGACAAGGAACGTGTGGTTACTGTGGCAGAGGAACTGCGTATTCGACCGTCCGATGAAGTGATCGAGCAGATTCACGCTCTCCTGGGAGAAGATGCCATTTTATTTGAATAGCCGGAATACGTCGTAAAAGTTTTATCTTCTGGGAGTTGGCTCGGGGTTTGTGCGATAATGCCTCTTCACTTTAAATTATGATTTTAATAGCACAGGAAATATGGAAGCTACGGAATTCTCGTTAAAATATTTTACAAATGTCCTGCCCAACGGCTTGACGGTGGTGACGGTGGAAATGCCGCATATTCACACCACGGAAGTGTCGATGTTTGTCCGGGCCGGGTTGCGATTTGAAAATGAGGAGAACAACGGCATCTCCCATTTTCTGGAACATATGCTCTTTCGGGGAAACCGGAAGTACCCCGACTCGATTGCCCTGAATATGGAATTCGAAAATATCGGCCGGGACCTTCGTGCCTCCACTCTTGGGGAATACACGCAATACGGGTTCAGTCCGCATATCTCGCAATTGGAAAAGGGGATGGAAATTTTTTCGGAGTTTTTTTCTTCCCCGACATTTCCGGAGATTGAGATTGAGCGTGGAATCATTCTTGAGGAGTACTATGAGGACCTCAACGAAGAGGGCGTGAATGTAGACATCAATAATCATGCGTGCAAACTGCTTTACCCCGGAACACCAATGTCCTGGCCTACCATTGGGACGGAAGAGACGATTAAATCAGTTACTGTGGAAATGTTGAGGGACTACTACAATACCCATTATGTTCCCGGCAACATGGTTCTGTCGATGGCGGGACCCATTGAGCATGATCGTAATCTGCAATTGTCAGAAAAGTACTTTTCCGCTTTCTCTAATGGCGTGGCACCGATTTCAAAAAACCATTTTATCGGAAGCATTTCTGATGAGCAGTCCCAACCCCAGTTTCTTTTCCAGCAGGATTCCGACAGCCAGGTCGAACTGCAAATTTGTTTTCGATCCTGTTCCTACAATCATGAAGATTTTTTGACTCAGGGGCTGGTCAGCCGGGTCTTTGATGATGGTTTTACTTCCCGGTTGCAGAGGGTGCTCAGGGAGGAACGGGGTCTGGTTTATTCGGTGGAATGCCGGGCAACCAGTATGTCGGATATCGGTACGATGGATTTTGATGTAACGGCACGACCGGAAAAACTCATCGAAGTTACAAAAGTTCTCCTCCATGAGATTAAAAACTTTGCCAGCCTGGGGCCTACGGATGATGAAGTTGCGCATGTGAAAAAACGTTATATGTTTGATCTGGATTCAGAGTTGGACGATCCATACAAACAGGTAATACGTTATGCCTTTCCCTACCTTTATTCAGAAGAAATGTCTCTGGAAGAAGAACGAAACCGGGTGCTGGCGATCTCGAAAGAAAAAATCACTGAGGTTGCGCGTCGGACTTTCGTTCCGGAAAAACTGAGCCTGATTCTGGTCGGTCCTTATACCCCCGAACTGAAAAAAGAACTCGAAACACTAATCAATAATTATTGATGCCGGTGAGCCACCGGAGGCAGATAGTAAAGGCTTGATTGAGTTGAGACAGCTTTTCTCGGCTATTTGCCAGTGGTTGCGGTAGAAGATTACCGAATGAATAGAAACCCCATTACAAACTCTATTTCAATGATAAAAAATAGAATGAAACCATTTGGATTTTGGGTTGCGCTCTCTGTTCTGTTTCTCTCTGCCTGCGGCGCGAATGTTGAAGACTGCTTGCAGGATGAAAGTTGTGGTCCTGTTATACAGGTGGCCAGCCATGACGGAACCCTTCCGGTGGATCCTTATGATCCTTTTTGGGATGAAGGACCTGTTGCCGTCAAGGTGGAACTCGGACCGCAGATGATCACAAATCCGAAATGGCCGAATCCTTCCACCAAAGAAGTTACAGTGCGTGCCGCAAAAAATAATTCAGGCCTGGCCATCATGCTGGAATGGGAGGATGCGACCCGGTCCAGCAACTTCGATCACTCGGCGTTATATGTTGACCGGGCGGCGGTGATGTTTCCGGTTACTGCCAGTAAGGAGGCCCCGTTGATCACCATGGGCGAAGCAGGAAAACCCGTCAATATCTGGCAATGGAAGGCGATAGGCGGAGAAAGGGGGCAACCGGGAGTGCGAGACAATTCCAAGTCCGAGCTTGATTACCAGACCATTGAGGATTTAAACGCCGAAGGGTATAGCACCCTGACCGACCAGCTTCAGCAGGATGTGCAGGGTGTTGCCAAATGGAAAAATAATAAATGGCGTCTGGTTTTCAATCGATCCTTAACCAACGGCAATGGCGATGATGTGCAGTTTGAGCAATCGGTTTTAATGGCCATCGCAGTTTGGGACGGTTCTAATAAGGAACTGAACGGCCAAAAAGGCATCGCCGGCTGGCTTCTTTTGAGACTGGGTTAGAGCGTCAACGGTTTGCTACTTCTTCCCCGTATTCTTTTTCAAGGTTGGTGTGAAACTTTTTCCAGGGGGCTTGCAGGGCGGGGATGAGTTTTTCTTTTAATTCGTCCGGGACGTAGTTGATTTTTTCCACCGGCCAGTCTTCCACAGCTTTTATGTTCAGGCCTTCTTTTCCGTAAGGAACTTTCAGGGCTTCTTCAAACCCGTAAACCAAAGCGTTTGAATAAACCTTGCGGTACTGCTCTTCGATGGCTTCTTCCGAATGCATTCCTTCCATAAACTGGCTGAATAAATCTTTGATGATGGGCTCGGCATGTTCAACGAAATCCGGAGTCAACGCGGCGTACAGGGTGAAGTAGGTTATGAGAACATCCTGTAATAGAAATTTAAGTTCCGAGCTGTCTTTTTTAGGTGGAACGGTATTGATATTTAAAAGTTCCTTGAGGACTTTGATGTTGCGGATCATGTCGTAGATGATCGACTCCTCCCAGGTTGCCTCATTCCATACAAAAAAAGCGCGCACGAAGCTGGCTTTCCCTGTGGTGTCCCACATTTGCAGGGCGGTGGTGGGCCGCTCGTTGTTGGAGTAGGGGATGATCTCTCCCCAACGAGGGTCTACCAGATTCAATCCATAACGTTTAAAAGTAGTGCAAATCGTTTGCTGGTAGATCTCCATTAAACACTCAAAGTTTTCTACTTTGTTGAGAGGGCTGTTCTGCGGCAGGTTGACGATGGAATACAGCCGGGCGACCGGGGTCTTGGCTTGTCCATCGTCCAGGCCGACCATGTAGGAGCCCCCCCACATCCCGGCGGTAATGGGGATGCTGATCTTGTGCTGTTGCTTCATCTGTTGGGCAACGGATTCTCCAATGACCTTGAAAAGGTTGTGGAGATAATAAAGGTTTACCCGATTGTCTTTGGGGTAAAGATGCCCCGGTAGAATTTTATATTGCATAGGCTATAAACGATAGGGATTGAATCAAAAGAACAACCCTCCCAATGAAGAGAGGGAAATATTGAAAAAAGCTCTACTATGCTGAGTGGTTATTAGCCGTCACGTTTTCGGCGGTCGCGTTAGCGTCACCGCCACACTGCCCGCGGCCGCTGGCCGCTAGTCTGTGACTGCACCTTTGCTGGCTGAACCAACAAGTTTGGCGTATTTAGCCAGTACTCCCGTTTTATATTTTATTTCCGGGGCGATGAACTTCTTTCTTCGTTCTTCAAGTTCTTCATCGGACAACTGTACGTTCAACTGATTTTTCTCTATATCGATGGTAATGGTATCGCCGTCTTTGATGAGACCGATTGTTCCGCCCAGTTGCGCTTCCGGTGCGATATGACCGATAACGATTCCATAGGTTCCTCCGGAAAACCGACCATCGGTGATGAGAGCAACTTTGTCCCCCAGGCCCTTGCCGACAATGGCGGCGGTGGGCGCCAGCATTTCCCGCATACCCGGTCCCCCTCGTGGGCCTTCAAAACGAATGACCACGATATCGCCTGCCTGAACGCGGTCATCAAGAACGGCATCCAGACATTCCTCTTCCGAGTTGAAGACACGTGCAGGGCCTGTGATGTTCCGGGTTTTGACGCCGGAAACTTTTGCGACAGCTCCCTCTTCGCAGAGGTTGCCCTTCAGAATGACCAAATGACCTTCTGTAGCTTTGGGTCGATCCAGTGGCAGGATGACATCCTGATCCTCGCGCGGTTGATCGGGAACGTCCGCCAGGTTTTCGGTTATGGTTTTCCCGGTTGCGGTCATACAGTCGCCATGCAGGAGTCCAGCATTCAACAGCATCTTCATCACTTGTGGAATGCCGCCGGCATGGTGCAGGTCGATGGCAACATATTTGCCTGACGGTTTCAAATCACAAAACAGGGGAACCTTTTTTCGGATATCCTCGAAATCATCCATGGTCAACGGCACTCCGGCGGAGTGGGCGATGGCCAGAAGATGCAAGACGGCATTGGTGGAGCCGCCAACAGCCATAACGACCGTGATGGCATTTTCGAAGGCCTTGCGTGTCATGATGTCCCGGGGAAGTATATTTTTCTCGATCATATTTAAAAGGGTCTTGGCACTTTCTCCAGTGCTGATTTCCTTGTCCTTATCTTCATTGGCCATGGTGGAACTGTAGGGCAGACTCATGCCCATTGCTTCAAAGGCGGAAGACATTGTGTTGGCGGTGAACATCCCGCCGCAGGAACCTAAACCCGGGCAGGCATTTTTTTCAATTGCAGTGAGCTCGTTTTTATCAATGGTGCCTGCTCCAAACTGTCCGACTGCCTCAAAAACACTGACAACGGTCAGGTCTTTGCCGTCCAGGTGACCGGGCTTGATAGTGCCACCATAAACAAAGAGTCCGGGAATATTCAAGCGGGCCATGGCAATCATGGCTCCCGGCATATTTTTATCGCACCCGCCTATGCAGAGGACGGCATCCATGCTGGCACCTCGGCAAACGGTTTCTATGGAGTCGGCGATCACTTCCCGGCTGACCAGGGAACATTTCATGCCTTCGGTTCCCATGGAGATGCCGTCACTGATCGTAATGGTTCCGAACATCTGCGGCATGCCGCCACTTTCGCGGATTTGGGTCGAAGCGATGTCGGCGAGTTTGCCTAGCCCTGCGTTGCAGGGAGTGATCTCGCTTTGCCCATTGGCGATACCTATGATGGGTTTATCGAAATCTTCATCGGTGAAGCCGACCGCGCGAAGCATGGCGCGGTTGGGGGAGCGTCGGTCTCCTTTGGTGATAGCCTGGCTTTTGGTGTTGAGCGGTTGTGATTTTTGCGTCATCTTTGTTTCCTTTTAGTTCACCTGTTAGAGGCCTAACAGCATTATTTTATTCGATTTTAGATTTTAAGTTTCATCAGAAAGCGAAATCAGACTTCTGATATGACATTGACGGTGGGGCGGCGAAAATAACCGTCTCCATTCTGAGAATGCGCGATGGCGTAGTATACAGGATGTTTGGTCTCTTTTAAAAGGGCCTGGGACCCGGATATTTCAATTTCGTGGTCGAAAGGAATAATCGGTGTCTGGCGGTCCTGCTTCCATGTTTTGGCAGGGGACTTTGCGGACAAAATACCCGGAAGCCGGAACGATCTTTGGGAATACAGATAGTCCAGCTTCAGCAAATCCTGCTCCATTCGTGTGGGAGCCGGGTAAAACGTGTCCTGGAAAATACGATAATACTCATCCAGAGAAACAGGATTCATCAACAATGCGTTCGTATCATGATATTCCAGCAGGCGGTTGAACAGTGTCACCGGGTTCATTTTTTCGAGAAGGGCGTTAATGGAAAAACGGAACCGTTTGGAATTGTAGTAGCGATCAAAAATATCGACGAATTGTTTTAAATAGAGAACTTCCTCTGCCGATAAATCCTGATGCGAGATCAGTTCATAGGGAGGGGTGGACTGATAACGGTACTGGTGTTTTTCGACGAGGTTGTTGATGGGGGCTCCGGGAAGAAACTTGAGAAAACCCAATTGCAATTCATGGGGTCTCAGTGCCATTACCTGAGAGAAAGATTCTTTGATATGTTCCAGGGTTTCTCCGGGCAGGCCGAAAATCAGGTCGCAATGAAAATGAATGCGGTCTTGCTCCACCAGCTGCCGGATAGTTGCAAAAAGTTTCTGGTTGTTCTGTTTTCTTTGAATGGTTTCTTGAACGGATTCAGTGGTTGTTTGAATGCCAATCTCAAATTGAAACATTCCCGGGGGCACCGTTTCCAGGAAGTCCAGGATTTCCGGGGTTAAAATATCTCCCACCACTTCAAAATGAAATTCGTTGCCCTTGAACTGGGCCAGCCACTGCATCAGCTTTTTCATACGTTCCGGCTTGAGGTTGAAAGTGCGGTCGACGAATTTAATTTTTTCAATACCGGCGGTGATGAGTTCTTTGATCTGCTTATGGATGGTGTCGTCATCGAAGTAGCGAACCGTTTTATCCAATGCGGATAAACAGAACGAGCAAAGGTAAGGGCACCCTCGGGATGTTTCAAAATAAACGATGCGGTTTTTAAGTTGAGGGAAGTCCTCTTTCAGGTAAGCGGGAGTGAGTTCAGGCAGATCGGTTCCGTAAGTTCGCCAGCGTTCAAGTATTTCATCGGATGGGGTTTCATTTTTGCGGGCCAGGTCGAGAAACTCCAGCCATTTTTTTTCTCCCTCGCCGGAAATAACTGGATAGGTGAGGGAACCCTCCTTTTCAAACGATACTTCCGGGCCGCCCACTACAATTTTAAGTTCTGGCATTTGTTTTTGCAGGCGTTCGATCAGCTCCAGACACTGGCTCCGGTTCCAGATATAAATGCCGACTCCCAGAACTTCTGGTCGGAGTTTCTGTATCTCTGCGGCAATTTTCCAGACCGGCTGGTTGATGACAAATTCTCGAATCCATACATTTTGGTAGCCAGCGTTTCGGCTGGCATTTCTCAGATACCTCAAAGCTAAAGAGGAATGAATGAATTTCGCGTTAAGCGTAATAAGTCCGATAGAGCGTTGCATCTATATCCCGGTTTTGGTGATTGAGAGTTATTTTCGCCAAAAACCGGATGAATAGATAGCTTAAATTCTTTTAATTGAGCTTCCCCTCCCTTCATAGGGAGGGGTTAGGGGAGGGTTGGATTATGATCTCGTTCAGAAAAATCCACACCCCTCCTAGCCTCCCCTCATGAGAGGGGAGGATCATTGGAATTGAGTCCAGCGTCACGCTGGTTGAGCCGAGAGTATCGTTGCTAGCAGATAAATATATTGCTAGTTGGCCCCACGCCTAGTGGGGTTGGCAGGTTTTGCAGAAGAAAGTGGATCGGTTGGAATGGATCATGCGGGATATGGGGGTTTCACATTTTTGACACGGTTCGCCCTCTTTGCCGTAGACGGATAGTTGTATGGCATAGTATCCGGCATCGCCGCTGGGATTGAAGAAATCGCGCAAGGTGGTTCCTCCAGCGGAGATACTTTTTTCCAGAGTGGAGCGCACGCAAGAAAGGAGGCGGTCCCATTCAGCAAGAGTGACCCTTCCTGCTTTTCGTTTAGGGTTGATGCCTGCCTGGAACAGGGATTCGCAGGCGTAGATATTTCCGATTCCCGCGATGCGTTTCGCATCCATGATGAACGTCTTAATGGGGGACCGGCATTTTTTAGCCAGGCTTTTCATGGCCTTTGCGTTGGCATCCGGCGAAAACGGGTCCGGTCCCATTTTGTCCAGCAAGGGATGTCTCCCGCTTTTTGGCACCCAGAGTATGCATCCGAAACGTCTCGGGTCGACATAGTGCAGACAGGTTTTGGAATCAAACCGGAAAGTAGCGTGTGTATGTTTTTCCTGAGGGGTCATGGACTCCTGCAGGGAAACATGCCCGCTCATACCCAGATGTAAGAGCATGGCTCCATTGGGAACCTGCAAAAGCAGATATTTGCCGTTGCGTTGGATTTCGGAAACTACTTGATTGGCGAATTGCTTACGCAAAGTTGCCTGGGGAATGGGAAAGCGGATGTCTTTTCGGTAGAACTTGAGTGCCGTGCAGGTTTTGTCGACGACTAAAGGAAGAAGAGCCCGCCTAAGGGTTTCGACTTCAGGTAGCTCAGGCATGAATGCCCCCGCCACGATGGGGCAGGGCGTTATTTTTCCTCTTTAGCACTTTCTTCAGCTTTCTTTTTTTTCTTAGCGGGCTTTTTTGCAATCACTACTTTAGCGGATTGAAGAATGCGCCCATTCAAGGTATAGCCTTTAGAGTATTCCTGAATCACAGTATTTTCATCATGGTCTGCCGATTCCTGCTGGGTCATGACTTCATGCAGGTTCGGATCAAAAGGTTTTCCGAGGGCTTCAATCGCTTCCACTTTTTGGTTTTTGAGGAACGTGGCGAACTGTTTCTGGATCATTTCAACGCCTTCTTTGAAAGTTTCCAGGGAAGTATTAGAGGCATCCAGGGCTCTATCCAGATTGTCATTGACCTGTATCAGTTCTTTCAGGAGCCGTTGGTTGGCAAATTGAACGGCATCTTCCTTGTCTTTGACCAGTCGTTTGCGAAAATTTTCAAGATCGGCCTTTTCTCTGAGGAAGTCGCCTTTTTGTTCGGCGAGCTCCTGATCCTTTTTCTCCAATTGCTGTTGAAGTTCTTCGAGGGGGTCGAGCTCTTTTTCCTCTTCGACAACGGCATCTTCTTCCAGATCCTGAATTTCCTGTTCTTCTTCCTGTTCTTTTTCAACAGGTTCTTCTGTTGCTTTTTCCTTGGATGTCACCTTTTCAAACTCCCTGATTTTCAGAAATTAATTTGGAAACTATTTTGGCGGTATGGTTCACGATGGAAATGATGCGCTTATAATCCATTCTTTTAGACCCAAAAACAGCCAGTGTGCCAACATTTTCATTTCCCAGTTGATAATTTTGTGCGATCAGACTGCAGTTCCCCATTTCTTCCTGGAGATTTTCCTCGCCGATCAATATGGTCATTCCATCATGGTGCAGGCAAAGGTCGAGCAGGTTGATCAATTTGGTTTTTTCTTCGAGAGTAAACAGAAGAGCCTTGATCTTGCTGATATCCGCTGTGAACTCAGGCTGGTCGAGCAGATTCAAGGCACCTTCTACAATCAGTTCGCTACTTTCCTTTTCTTCCACAAACAGAGCGGCGGAAAGGGCGTGGGCCTTACTTGCAAGCTGGTTGTAATGTTCTTTTTCGAGCCGTAACCGTTTCAGCAATTCCCGCAGGATACTTTTGATGGGTTTTCCGCTGAACTCACTGTTGAGATAATTTGAAATTGAGGTCAGTTGATCCTGGGTCATGTCCGCATCGATGGGAAGCACTTTGTTTTGCAGGATGCCTTGCTCGGAGAAGAAGACTGCCAGTGCCGCCTCAGGCGCCACTTTGGTAAACTCAATATGCTTGAAACAGGCACTTGAAAAACTGGGAAGCATGACCAGTCCTGTTTGCTGGGAAACCGTGGAAAGGTTTTCGCAGGCCTGCTCGAGTAGTCCTTGAAGATTTTTTTTCTCAAGGGGATATTCAAGCTCAGGGGCTTCCGACAGAACCTCGGCCTTCATTAAAAAACTTTGCGGGCGCAGAAGGTGGTCGACATAAAACCGGTAGCCTTTATCGGTGGGAATGCGGCCTGCCGATTTATGCGGTTGATTCAGAAGCCCCTTTTCCTCTAAATCCGCCATTACATTTCTGAGTGTGGCGGAGCTGAGGTGCTCAGGGTGGCTCTTGGCTACCGTGCGTGAGCCCACAGGTTCTGCAGTTTCGATATATTTATCGATGACTGCCAATAGAACCGCTTTGCTTCTTTCATCTAGTAATGAAGAACTCATTGTCTCAGGTGACGTTGATTAGTTTTCGGAATTTTGTTCATGCTGATAAATCATTAATCAGGTCTTTGGCTTTTTCCACGATCTGGGTTCCAATTCCTTCTGCGGTAAAAATTTCAAGTAACAGGGCGTGCCGGATGCGGCCATCAATGATATGAGTCTTATGCACTCCAGATTTGAGGGCATCCAGGCAACAATTAACTTTGGGTAGCATTCCATCTCGAATGACTTTGCTTCGGGTCAAGTCGGAAGCCTGTTTTCGGGTCAAGCTGGACTGTAGTTTTCCGGCTTTATTTTTAACGCCTTCGGTATCGGTCATTAAAACCAGTTTCTCAGCTTTTAAGGCAGACGCGATCTTTTCCGCCACAAAGTCGGCGTTGATATTGAGAGTCTCCCCTTTTTCCCCTTTGGCAATCGGGGCGATAACGGGAATAAATTCGTTCTGGTCCAGAGTCTCCAGGATGCGCGGGTTCACTTTAGTGATTTCGCCCACCAGGCCCAGGTCAATAATTTCCGGTCGATCCATCTCCGGTGACTGTTTCACCTTTTTATACCGTTTCGCAAAAATCATGTCACCGTCCTTGCCGGTGATGCCCACTGCATTGCCGCCTTGCTGGTTGATCAGGGAAACGATTTCCTTATTCACTTTTCCACCAAGAACCATTTCTACCACATCAATCGTTTCTTTGCTGGTCACGCGTTGTCCTTCAATAAACCGGGATTGAATTCCCAGAGCCTTGAGGGTTTTGTCGATCTGCGGACCGCCTCCGTGAACCACAACCGGATTGATGCCAATGTATTTCATCATGACAATATCAAGGGCAAAGTTTTCCTTGAGGTCGTCCGAAACCATGGCACTGCCACCGTACTTGATGACAATGGTCTTGCCGTAGAAGCTCTTGATATAAGGAAGAGCTTCTAAAAGAATTTCTGCTTTTTGAATGAGTTTTTTCATAGCGTGTTTGAAGCAGGTAGCAATAGTTTGTTAAGCCGAGAAGACATTTGCCTGCCAGATAAATGTATTGCCAGTCACCCGCGGAGGTTCTCCGCGCTATAAAATGTAACGGCTCAGGTCTTCGTCTTGAATAATGTCTTTCAGTTTGTCGCGAATATATTCGGCATCGATAGTGATATCTGTATCTTCCAGATCCGGCGCATCAAAAGAGATGTCTTCGAGAAATTTTTCCATGATGGTTTGCAGTCGCCGGGCTCCAATATTTTCCATGCGTTGGTTGACCAGGGCGGACATTTCAGCAATCTCATTAATGGCATCCTCCCTAAAAGTCAGGCTCACCTGCTCTGTTTTCAGCAGGGCGGTATATTGTTTGACCAGGGCGTTATCGGGCTCTGTGAGAATACGGACGAAATCATCTTTGGTCAGAGAATCCAGTTCAACACGGATGGGGAAACGGCCCTGAAATTCCGGGATCAGGTCAGACGGCTTGGCGGAGTGAAAGGCTCCTGCCGCAATAAAAAGGATGTGATCGGTTTTTACGATGCCGTACTTGGTGTTGACCGATGAGCCTTCAACAATAGGCAAAAGGTCTCGTTGCACTCCTTCGCGAGAGACATCGGGGCCGCTGGTTCCACCTGACTGACGACCGATAATTTTATCTACTTCATCAATGAAAATGATGCCGTTTTGTTCGACACGCTTCAGAGTCTCCTCCATTATCCGGTCCTGGTCGAGTAACGTTTCCGCTTCTTCCTGACAAAGAACCTTGAAGGCCTCCGGAACTTTCAGTTTTTTGCTTTTGGTTTTTTGTGGCATGAAAGAGCCGAGCATATCCTTGATGTTGTTGCCCATCTCCTCCATTCCTGCTCCGCCGGAGCTCAGGTCAACAATTGAGGGCATTTTTTCCCGTACCTGGATATCCACTTCGCGGTCATCAAGCTTGCCTTCCTTTAACATCTGGGCAAACATTTCGCGGGTATGCTGAGTATCGCTTGAGTCGGGTTTCCCCGGCGTGCCTAGAAGCAAATCCAGAATCTTTTCTTTGGCCTGTTCACGAGCCTGTACGCGAACGCCGGCCTCCATTTCTTCTTTAACCATACTTTTCGACAATTCCACTAAATCGCGGATCATGGACTCCACATCGCGCCCGACATAGCCCACTTCCGTGTATTTGGAAGCCTCAACTTTGATGAAAGGGGACTTGGCAAGTTTAGCCAGCCGACGGGCGATTTCTGTTTTACCCACTCCTGTCGGGCCAATCATAAGAATATTTTTAGGTCCCACTTCATCACGAAGGGAGTCTGGAAGTTGCTGTCGACGCCAGCGATTGCGAAGAGCAATCCCTACCGCCCGCTTGGCTTTGGTTTGCCCAACGATAAATTTGTCCAACTCCGCTACAATTTGTTTTGGAGTCAAGGACGCCATGAAAGTATCCGTGGAATCCGGGGTGTCGAGCTGGGTTAATACTGATTCATTCATGAACTACAATTCCTCAATCGTTACATTGGAGTTGGTATAAATACAGATCGATTCGGTGATCTTCATGGCTTCTTCCACGATTTCCCGTGCCGAAAGATTGCTGTGCTGGACCAGCGCTTTGGCGGCGGCGGAAGCGAACATGCCTCCGGAACCGATAGCCAGAATGCCGTCATCGGGTTCGATCACATCTCCCGTGCCGGAAAGCAGGAGGGAGTGTTCCTTATCGACCACAATCAGCATGGCCTCCAGCCGCCGCAACATTTTATCGGTGCGCCAGTCTTTAGCCAGTTCAACCGCTGAGCGGGGCAGGTTGCCTTGGAATTTTTCAAGCTTTTCTTCAAAGCGGGCAAACAGGGCAAACGCGTCTGCCGTGGAGCCAGCGAACCCCCCGACTACCTTGTCGTGGTGCATGCGCCGGACCTTGCTGGCGGAATGTTTCATAACTGTGTTGCCCAGAGTGACTTGCCCGTCACCGCCTATGACGACCTGACCCTTGTGCCGGACAGCGAGTATTGTGGTTGCTTGCATCATATTGAGTATTGTACTGGAAGAGAATTAAAAGGGAAACCGGATTAAAGGCATCCATGAAAATTGTTTTTGGCCATGAGCAGGTCCTAAATAAGGGCCTGCGAGTTGCCGTAGAGAAAATCACCAACTAATAGAGATATCTGAAATTATTTCATTGCGGGTTTTTCTTTGGCGCGAGGGTGTGCCTTGTCATAAGTTTCGGACAATCGATCGAGTGTCAGATGGGTGTATTTCTGCGTGGTCGAAAGGCTGGAATGCCCTAGCAGTTCTTGAATAGAGCGCAAATCCGCTCCTCCTTCCAAAAGATGGGTGGCAAAGGAATGCCGGATCGAATGCGGAGAAACCCCGCCCGGGAAATTCCCCCGCTTGATATATTTTTCCACAACTTTCCGCACTCCCCGTGTGGAGATTCCAGTTCCGCGATGATTCAGGAACAATTGGTCCGTGTCAGAGCCCACCCCCCGGACTTTATCCATCCTGATATTAAGATACATTTTCAGAGCCTCGACACAATGGCGACCCACAGGCAGAAGACGCTCCTTTCCGCCTTTTCCCAGCACTTTGACCATGCGGGAATCAAGGTTGATGTCCTCCAGAGCCAGCGCAACCAGTTCACTGATACGCAGTCCACAGCTGTAAAACAGCTCCAGCAGAGCCCGATCGCGGACGGGCAGGAACCCCTCACCCTGAGGCAATTCCAAAAGGCGGAACATTTCATCAACGGAAAAATATGCAGGAAGTTTGTTTTGTGTTCGGGGTGCGGGAACAGTTTTGGCAACATTGGTTTTTAGAAACCCCTCCCGACACAGGAAGCGAAAAAATGAACTCAATGTTGAAAGTTTGCGCCGCATGGAGGCACTCGAAAAATTCTTCTCGTAGAGATAGCCCATGAACGAGCGCACCGCCAATCGGTCTATTTTCTCCAGTTGAATGGATTCGCCGGCGTGACCGGAATGGGTCAAAAAATCCTGGAACTGGGCGATATCATTGAGATAACTGTCCAGCGTATGTTGAGAAGCATTTTTCTCAACGAGCAGGTAATTTTTGAACTCCTGTATGGCCTTTTCCATGCTATAACCCTTTATTTATCAATGATGTCAAGATACCTAACCGTGAGGGGGAAGTCAAGGTGCTCTGAAAGCCCTGTTCAATCAAAATAGAAATATCAGGTTTTGATTGTTGTTTGGAATATTTGATACATTATTGAGGTTGAAGCATCTAATCTAACAGGTTTTGAAATTTCCAGGAAGGCTAACAATGACCGATTCAACAAATCCGGAATTTGAAAGAGAACAGGCCGGTAAAGGATTCCGCACGGTGTCCGAAATTCGCCAGAAGCTGGATATTCTCGCAGAACATGTGGAGTCCCGAAAAGAGGCATTGGAAGAAGAAATTCAGGAGCACCTGCACGAGTCTCTGGCCAATGCGCGGGACTCGATAGAACGGATCGAAGAAAATATTGCGCCAAAAGTAGAAAAAGCCATTCGCACGAAGATGGAAGAAATTGACCGCAAGATGGTGCGTATGAATGAAGAAGGACTTGAGGCGGTGCGGGAAGAACTGGTGAAAGCCACCCCGGAACTCACAAAAAAAATACTGGAAGATCTCGACAAGCTGGTAGCGGAAAACACCCGCTTTGTGAAAATGGAAATTTTGCAAGAGGTCAAGGAAGAACTCAATAAATCGATTCAGTCGGCAATTGTGCCCGTCAACGATAAGCTGGAAAAGGCCGCATCGAAAACCTTGGCTATTTCTATCCTGTCAGGGGTGGCTTTATTGGGGATGATTTGGCTTGCTATCAAGTAACCAGCCAGAACAGAAAAAAGAAAAGAAGGCTGGAAAGAATCACCTGCCAGACGAAGCTGAATCCCGGCCCGGTAAAGAGGATCAATACGGAACTGGCGCAGAGGATGAGGAACGCCAGAATGTGCCGGGTGCGCTTTTTTAGGATCGGTTCCGGTTCCATAAATTTTTAACCGTCTTTTTCCAGCAGAAGCAGTTTCTTGATATCTTCAAGAGCCAGAACTTCTTCCGCTTCCAATAACAGGTCATCGGCTGAAAACTCGTTTTCCATGTCTTCTGTTTCCGGGGAGTCAGGGCGAATGCCGAGGCTGGGCGAAGAGTCCAGATAGTTTTTGATGTCCTCCTGACTGAACGTGCTGAGGATGGCCCTCGCGAAATCAACCAGAAGCGACTCCAGATATTTGACTTCTTCTAAAGGTGCGCTGTAATGTTCCTGAACCGTCAGGGCATAGCTCATCTTCAACGCGCGCCCACCCTGGTTCAGGGGATGCTCTTCCGACATGTCATTGCGGGGATACAGAAATTGAAGTTTTTGCCTGGCTTTCCTGAGCAAGCTGAAATTCAACCCGAACTTTTCTCCTATTAGAAAAGAAAGGCCCGCATGGGTTCCCTCATGCTCGGTAAGCCGTAATGCTTCCTCGCAATATTCCTGTACCTGTTCGATTTTCATTTGCTTATTATTCTTGTAATAAGGCTAGAAGTAAACCCTTTAATCCCACAAGTGGGTTTTCCCTCTGAGTTGTTTTATTGTCTATGGATTATACAATTTGGCGCAAAGGTAAGCAAAGAGCCGGGTCGCTGAATGAAGGAGGGGTTCATTTCCCCTGACTGGCCGCACGTGGATGAAGTGCATGCCTGCGTCGATTGCTCCCCCATCGGTTACATAATTGTCTCCAATCATGCAGACTTTCGCCGGGTCCTGCAATTGCAGGAAGTCGGTCATGGCGACTTGGAATCCACGTGGGTCGGGTTTGGCGGGGACGTTGCTGACAACTTTTACTCCCATTTCCTGGAATGGTTGAAACCGGTCTTCCCAGGCATTGGTATAAATGGCTATTTTAAATCCTTTCTCCAGCATGGCGCGAACATGGTCTATCACCGGAGGACTATATTCTCTGGCATGATGAGGGCCAAGGGTGCCATCGGCATCGAGAAGGATCCCCTCAACGCCCTTTGCGAGGAGTTGGTCGATGGGAACTTCCTCAAACCGTTTTACCTGCATGAAAGTGTTCAGCCGGGAAGGGTAAAAGGGCAGGGCAATGAACCGGGAGGCCTTGGCCCAGGTGAGGCCTTCCCTGCTGGGGGTAGCATTGTTTATATTTGGCATACGACTGTTAGTGTCCACTAGCAGGTTGCTGAAAAACTCTCTTGCTTGTCATTCTTGAGCGTGTGATATTTAGCCATTGTTCTCATGCCCGGACGGGTAAAGCGAAGAATCTCACCCATCGTTTTACAAGGAACTTCGAGATCCTTCGTCGCCTTCGGCTCCTCGAGGATGACGATTCCCGGAGTTTTTCAGCAACCTGCCAGGCGTGAGGGCAACTTGACTAAGAGCTTGATTGAGCCTAGATAACTCTTTTCTAGGGTTGTTTGCTGAGTCCAGCGTCACGCTGGTTACTCAAGAACCGATTCTGCGGCGAGAACACCGATCTGGGCCCAGTCTACCAGTTCGTCCATTTCTTCCCTGGACATTTTCAGGGCTTCCAGGTAACTCTCATCGGCGGCCTGGTGCAGTCCGGTTTCAAAAGGATGGTCCAAACCATATCTGTTCGCGATCCTATTTGCAGTGCTGATGACGCGAGCCAGGTTCGGCGTTTGATCTTTTTCCAGACCGGGGCCGCCATGAGCCTCTGTGGCTTCAACAACTTTCGGCGAAACCGGCCACCATTCTTTCAGATAAGCCGCGCCTACTTCTGAATGGCTTATACCAAAAAAGTTTTTTTCTAACATTTCCAAAGGTTGATCGGGATCATTAAAATCGGTGGTTGCCAGAAACTGATCGAATTGTTCAGGGACAAGATAATCATAAACCAGCAAACCGATATCATGAACCAGACCCGCCAAATAGCAGGAGTCCAGCTCTTCTTTATCTGTTAAGACTTTGCTTCCCAGTTCACGGGACAGGATGGCAACGGCCAGGCCGTGTTTCCAGTATCGGGTTTTCCCAAATGTTTGCGGAACCTTAATGCTATTGGGAAGTTCCAACGTATAGCATAGTTCCAGCACCGCCCCGACTCCCAGTCGGACAACGGCATCTTCAATATTTTGTGCCACGTCACGTCCTCCACCGAACAGGACGCTGTTGGCCATGGTAATTACTCTTGAAGATAAAACAGGGTCAGAAGCAATGAGTCGACGAACATCTTCTACATTGCAATCGGGATCGTTCATCAGCTTCTGCAATGCGATGAGCACATCGGGAAGAGGAGGCAGATACCCGCTCACCTTTAGTTTTTCGAGAATAAGTTCTCTCATGGCAAGTCGCTCAAAAATATAATGTTTTGCAACGAAGCAGGGGATTAAAGCTACGGTGCCAAGGTAATTCTTTTTTTAGAGTAAAGCTATTATTAATTCGGCTCTCAGATTTTGTGGAGCGAACCGGGTCAATATTAGTTGACCCGGTTCTTCTGCTGTTTGGCTAGTGGTCATCACCATCATCTTCACTATCGTCATCATGCTCTATCTGAAAGTTTCCTGGCTCAACCATGGCCTGCCGATCCGCAGGCAGGTGCGCGTTGGCGGCTCCATACTGGTACACCAGTTCTCCGCCAGTGTGGCCCGTATCCACCAGTGGGATAAGAGCGACCAGGCTCAACACTGCCAGCCCCAAACGCAGGGCGTGCGAGTTTTTCTTCACCATTCCGGCAAGTGAAACCAGAAACAAAGTGCCTGCCACCCAGGGGATCATTTCCCCGGCTTCTTCATGTTCTTCAATCACCCTTTCGGAGACGATTTCTTCCACCTTATCTTCGTCTTTTTCGCCGACTTCCACTGCAACGATGGCCGAGGCTCCATAAGCCAGAGCCATAACGGTCACAAGTACCCAGACTTTTTGTTGCAGAAATTCCTTTTTAATGGCCCACCAAAGCATTAACGCTAAAAAGGGAAGCAATGAACCCAAAACGATGGGGAAATGAACCACAACGGGATGCAACGGTAAATCAAACATGATAACCTCCTGAGAAAAGTTTCATAAACCTCTTTGCAACTAATTTTCGTCAGGAAGCAGGAAATATCCATCCGCACTATGGGGTATAAAAATTATGAATAAATTCAATCGCTTACAGGGGATATAAGCCAAATGACGGACATCCGGGAAGCCAACCCCATGGTTCTGGTGTTGTCGGGAACCTTTGTGGTGCTGGTCGGACTCGACCTCGTCAGCGATTATTTGGAGGGAGGTACCGGCACTCACCTGATTTTGGAAGGACTCTTGCTGGCTCTCAGTGGCGCGGTGTTTGGTGGGGGAGTCAGGCAGTTGCTTCAGGCCCGGCAGAAAATCGAATCGTTAAAAAGCGATGTGGAAAAACTGAATGAAGAAAAAGAAAAATGGAAGGGCGAGACGCATCAACTGCTGGCAGGTTTATCGGTCAAGATCGAAAATCAGTTTGCCTATTGGAAATTGACCCCGGCTGAAACGGAGGTGGGGTTTCTTCTGCTCAAGGGTTTTTCGCTCAAAGAGATTGCTGATACCCGCAGTACAAAACTGAAAACCGTGCAACAGCAGTCGCAATCCATTTATCAGAAAACCAGCCTGGCCAGCCGCTCCGAATTGGCGGCATTTTTCCTCGAAGACCTGCTCCCTCCAGCATAACTCGTTGGACGCAGGGGATAATATCTTATTCAGCCGAGTTAACCTGCTATTCGCTCATCAACCCTATTGCTAATTTCCCCCGGGCGTGGCCACTAGCCGTGGTGGCAACATGCAATGGCCCGTAAAGCCGAGAACACGATTGCTAGCCAGTAAAAGCTATTGCTTGCTGAGTCCAGCGTTACGCTGGGCATATTTATAGCCGCAGTCTTTTTGGTTGGAAATTGTAACCATGCCATCGTGCCTGTTTTTCAAGGCTTCGGTTTCGGCTATATCTGCCATATGGGAATCAGATACCGTCAAAATGGCATTCAATATCAGGAGAGGGGGAAAAGCAAACCGGGCGGCCCCAAGAGCCAAATCTCGCAGGTTCTTCAAGGTGTGATCGGTTTCTTCCAAAGTTTCTATTTTTACTTGAGCCAGCTTCAGTTCTTTTTCAAGCGCCAAACAGGAGGCCTGACTATCTTCAGACTGGGCAACATAAACTTTTCCCGCGGCGCAACCTGAAAACAGAAAACATGAAACACTAAAAGCAAACAAACGCAACCAACTCTTCATCCTCTACTCCAAACTAACTGATGTCGATAAATTTTTTTAAAGAAGTTGCCCTGAGAAGCAAACCATTAAACTTTAGGATTGTGATTTAGGGCCCAAAAAACAAAGAGGAGTGAAAATAACGGGGGGTAACAAGGGGTATTTAAATAACTGATCCTGCTAACAGATATAACGCATTTCCCCTGAATTAGGAACTAAATTCTACAAAAATGGAGAAAAACCTTCTTTAATCCCGATATTTTAAACTTTTTTGTTAAGTTTTGTCGAATATTTTCCGTATTTCATGCTAGACTGATCAAGTAAAACAGGGTTGTTTGTTTGCAGTGTAGGTTGATTCCTTCTATTTTCTAGCCTAGAGCGAAGGTGTAAAAACGATTTAGTTTAGTAGACTAAAGGAAGTTTGGTTTTTTCTCGAAGTGGTTTTCTGAAAGTCCTTGCATCAATCCAACCCCATTAAAAAAACAGGGAAGACATTATCCAGCTTTTCTGGAAGTGTGTTCCCCTAGATTGCAGGAGAGTATTTATCATGGCAGAAGGAAAAGTAAAATGGTTTAACGAAGGCAAGGGTTATGGATTCATTGAGTCCGAGAGCGGCAAAGATCTTTTTGTTCATTTCTCAGAGATTCAAGGAGAAGGTTTTAAGACTCTTACAGAAGGCCAGTCGGTTGAATTTGAGGAAGGCATGGGGCAGAAAGGCCCACAGGCCACCCAAGTGGTACCCAAATAAGAACCCACTATTATCCGGCAGAACTTTGACTCTGCCGGAGTCTTTTTAGTCCATATTTACGTAAAGGGGCTCGGCCAAATGGCCGGGCCCCTTTTCTTTTTAGCGCAGACCCCCCCCCCCACCCGCTTCTTTCCGTATCGCCACCTCAGATTCCAGGTCAAAAGTGACACGAGTCAATAATTGGCTCAATAGTTGCACTTATAAAATATGCATCTATATGTCAATTTTTTGGAAAGGGAATACCATGACTGCAAGTACCAAAAAGCGCAATGTGAGGCCCAAAACTCTCAAAAACCCTGAAGTACCCGGCAAAAATTGCACACCTAAGGAAAAGTCTATGAGTACAGTCGCCAAATTAATGGCTACTTTCTACGGTATTGAGCAAGGTGTTGAACGAAATTAAACTTTCAAAGGATTTCTCATGCTTACAACTACGGATCGAAAAGCGGATACTCAAAGGACTGGAATACCCAGGCGATATGATACCGAGATGGAAAAGAGGCTGATGGTGGATAATCTCAGACTTGCGGTAGAAATCTATGGGAAGGATCAACTGCGAAAGCAGTTTAAAAGTAGAAAAAAGAAAAATACCTGCAACTAGGCTCCGCGAGTTCAAGTAGCCCTTTTGGTGCCAGTTTTACCAACTGATCGGGCCCAACTCTTAAGCTGTTTTTTTTTGCTGCAATGTTAAATCACACGGCGCGCTATTGTGAGGAGATGTTGCAGGGAGCTTTCAACGGAGATCGCTTTCGTTTGTCTGGCTTTTACAGCAGAAATCAGACTGTTGTGGATGTTCCCATCGTAAGCCGTGACGGCTGTACCCATGAGCAAGTTGAAATGGTCGTCCGATGAGCCGATGGAGGCCAAGCCAAGTTCCTGTGAATAAGATTCCTGATATCCATGCCCCGATGATATATCTTCTATCCCATCGACCAGCCCAGTAAGGTTTTCTTTTACCCACTTAATGGATGCACCAAAAGGGTGTGTTTTCTTTTTTTCTGGATGTGGGACGATTGATATTCCCCCAAAGGGTTCAATTCTTGGAATCACATCAAGCATAGAGACGAACTGGTAATCAAAGTCAGAAAATTGAAGTGAAATGTCGGAGACTTTTTCCAAAGATAAGTATTCCGGGTCCAGAATGATAATCAGATGTCCATCCATAGTGCTTATTTCAAAAGCAGGGTACGCTTTGATCGGTTTGGTGGTTTCATCCCATTCATTAATACATTGAGCCTGCTCCTTTAGAGAAGCGACTATGGTCTCGATCAAAAATTTCCCCGGAATTAAATGATCGGTAATAACTACATAGTCCAGCCCCAGGAAGGCGGCTCTTTTCAGTATGTTTTGTACCGAGTGCGATCCATCTGAAAAAGTGGAGTGGCAATGCGTCTCGCCCAATATCAGATCAGGTTGTTCATTTTTAAGATGAGTGATATTTTTACGAATCCTTGAGTCCAGAAAATATCGGGCGGTTAAATCCGCGAAAGGCTTCGCCATATGACGTTTTGTGGCAAACCAGGGGCCTCCATCACTGGGAATAAAATGACGTTGTTCCTTCTGGATAAATTTTGGTGTTGTGATTCTATTCATATGACCGTGCTGTAGAAGGGTGTTTGCATATACTTCTATTCGGAATTATTAGGGGATTTCTGAATCCATATCTAACCCGACAAGCTAAATAAAGTTTAACCTAATATTTTCCATCATATTTATTTTTTTTCCTTCGGGCCTGATTGGGAACTAAAGTTCCAGGTCCACTGGCCCTACGCCTCTCGGGCCCCCGGCGGCTCGCCGGTCAGAACCAGCTTTCGCGATCGAGGGAGCGGTACTGGATGGCTTCGGCAATGTGTTCGGACTGTAGCGATTCACTTCCAGCCAGGTCGGCAATGGTGCGGGCGACTTTTAATATGCGGTCGTGCGCCCGGGCGCTGAGCCCCAGTTTGTCTATTGCCAGAGCCATGATCTTTTTCGAAGCTTCATCGAGTTGACACCAGGATTTCAGTTGATGCGGGTTCATGTTGGCGTTGAAATTGTTTTCGTCGTCCGGAAAGCGTTTTAACTGGACGCTTCGGGCTTGCTCAACCCGGTCAGCTATCGCCTGGGACCGTTCTCCACCGGATTCTGATGACAGGTCTTTATAGTCCAACGCCGGTACTTCGATATGCAGGTCGATGCGGTCGAGTAAGGGCCCCGATATTTTCCCCACATACTTTTTGATAGTCATGGGAGTGCATCCGCATTCTCGTTTCGGGTCGAATCGGTAACCGCAGGGGCAGGGATTCATAGCCGCCACCAGCATGAGGTTGGCGGGATAGGTGATGGAACCTGCGGCGCGTGAAATGGAGACCTCGCCGTCTTCCAGGGGTTGGCGTAATACCTCTAGAACGTTTCTTTTGAATTCGGGAAGCTCATCGAGAAACAACACGCCGTTATGCGCCATGGATACTTCCCCCGGCATGGGCACGCGCCCGCCACCGATCAACCCGGCATCGGAGATAGTGTGGTGCGGCGAACGAAAAGGGCGTAGTTTCAGGAGCCCTCCGCCGTTTTTTAACTGACCGAGCACGCTATGGATTTTTGTGCTGGTGATGGCTTCCCCCTGAGTCATGGAGGGCAGGATAGTCGGGATGCGTTTTGCCAGCATGGACTTACCGGAGCCGGGAGGTCCGATAAGCAAAATATTATGTCCGCCTGAGGCGGCAATTTCCAATGCGCGTTTGACATGGTGCTGGCCTTTGACATCGGTGAAATCCAATTCGTATTCGCTGGCGCGTGGGCTCTCGGCTTGGGTTTCAGGAGTCATTGCCTGAAGCGCCAGCTTCCCGCATAAGAATTCCACAGCCTGGGGCAGGGTTTCTATCGGATAGATGGGAATGCCTTCGATCACCGAAACTTCTGCGGCGTTTTGCGCTGGCAGAAGCACGCCTTCCATACCGTTTTCCCGTGCCATGGCGGTGATGGAGAGTCCGCCACGAATGGGTTTGACCCGGCCATCGAGAGAGAGTTCGCCGAGAATCACAAATTTTTTCAATCGCTCGTTATCGATCAGTCCGCTGGCGACAAGAATGCCGATAGCGATAGGCAGGTCGAAAGCGGAGCCTTCTTTGCGGATATCGGCGGGAGCCAGGTTGATGGTTATTCTTCGTACAGGCAGGGAAAGCTGGGTGTTGCGGATGGCGGCACTGACCCGGTCACTGCTTTCTTTGACGGCGGCATCGGGCAGACCAACGATGGACATCCCCGGCAGGCCCTGTGAAAGGTTGACTTCGACCTCGACCGGGTAACCGTCAATTCCCAGAACCGCTCCACTGTGAACGAGTGCGACCAATTGTCCTCCTAACTTCACTATTGCCGAGTATTACCGGCAGGGAATGTTTAACCCCCCTAGCCCCCCTTGACAGGGGGATTATATAAACTTCCCCCTGATAAGGGGGATTGAGGGGGTTGTTTGGTATGCCGATTGCGGATTCAACCTACACGAGTGGGTCATTGCGGTCAAGTCAGCATTAAATGTGAGTGGTGTGTGTTTTTGCCGACATCGACTTACCAGAGCCGGGAGGTCCGATAAGCAGGATATTGTGTCAATTGATCAACTCAAATTCTCCATTGATTGACAGGGTGATTCAGAAATGGCAACATCTGGCCCGAATATAAACAAAACTTTCTTATAAACAGGATTTTAAACTTTAAAAGACGAATGAATAAGAATGTATTTCGCTTGAGTATTCTGTTGTTGGTTGTTTTCGCCATTTGCATGACAACCCTTCCTGAAACCACCTCTGCTCGTATGCCTGGAGGAATTTACTACAAAGATACCGGAGAGCTGGAACGTGTCCGGTTTAGCCACAGCATACATTTGAGTTATGGGAAAACATGTGAGGATTGCCATAACAAGATTTTCCAAAAGAGAGTGGGCCGTGCTGATGTTGGAAATGCCATGACCATGAAAACTATGGGAGAGGGTAAATTTTGCGGAGCCTGCCACAATGGCGAACAAGCCTTTAGCGTTGAAAGCGACTGCGACCAATGTCACTTCAGGTAGCTGGGTTGGTTACGAAAAGTTAAACAGTGATATGTTTTTTCCCTGCCTTAAATTTCCCCCGCTTGGTGGAACATCAGGATCTTCCCACCAAAATTGTCACAGTTTCGTCAATTAACCCCATTTTGCCCAAACCCCCTATTTAGGGGGTTGTCTGACAACGGAATAAGTACTATTATTGGCACAGCTAATTTTCTACCTTCCGAATTTTTACCTGCTCCGGCGGGTTACGCACTTCATAATAAAACATCAGAAATAGAGTTCTTAAACTTTAAGGTTTAATCTTACGGGGAGAAAGATTTATGAATCGCCTACCTACAGTTATATCTCTTTTCACAGTTTTATTTCTATTAACTACTTCTTCAGTCGCGTTCGCGCAAAACGGTAAGCCTACTTCACCGCCAGGGCAGGCCAGTGGTGGAGTGCAAGCCCTTGAGCAACAACATAATGATGATATTACTAACCTGCAAGGTCAGATCACCAGCAACGATGGTGATATTTCTAATCTTCAGGGACAGGTAAATACCACCAACTCGAATGTGTCGACACTGGACGCAAGTACCACGTCATCGGTAAACAGCCTTCAGGGGCAGGTCACAAGCAATGATGGAGATATTTTAAACCTTCAGAGCCAAATAACCAGTAACGATGGAGACATCACTGATCTTCAAGCAAAGGACGCTGATCTGCAAAACCAGATCACCGGCAATGATGGGGACATCACCAACCTACAGGGTCAAATCACTTCTAATGATGGCGATATAACCAATTTGCAGGGACAGATTACATCCAACGACACAGATATTTCAAACCTGCAAACTCAGCAGAGCGCAGACACTACCAGTCTTCAAAATCAAATTACGTCCAATGATGGAGATATCGCGAATCTTCAGGGTCAGGTAACGTCTAATGACGGGGATATTACAGGCTTACAAACTCAAATTAATAGCACCAACGCTCTACTCACACAGGGTGCAGGAAGTGGGGTGGATGCTGACTTGGTTGATGGGCTTCATGCCAATGAGATCATTGATGCGGCAGTAAATGCGGCCGGCGATGAAGTACGAATTCCTATTTCTTCAGTACCGTTCACCATTGAGTTAAACGATCCTAAGTCCTACTTTCTTGCTTCAGATTTAACGATCGCCAATACCACTGATCATGGCATCGTTGTCAAAGGGGATGGCGTTACGATTGATCTCAATGGCTTCTCCCTGACTGGACCAGGAAGAGGTAACGGAACTGGGATAGGTATTTTGATTCAATCCAAATTTAATGTGACAATCAAAAACGGCATGGTGCGTCGATTTGGCAGTCATGGAATTGTCGATGATGCTTCACAATTTGGCAATACTGTTGGACATCGGGTGACCAATGTCGTATCCAGAGAAAACGGAGGACATGGGATCTCTCTTATAAATGGCCTTAATGGTGGCGGCCATGCATTGGTTCGTGAATCATGGGCCGCAGCGAATGGACTGGGAGGAATCTTTGTGGGTACCGGTTCGAGAGTGATTGGAAGCACCTCGGTTGCCAATGTCGGCACTGGAATCATAGGTCTGGATGACATATTTTTTTCAGGAAACACCGTTAGAAAGAATGCCATCGCCGGGATCGTTGCAGGGCAAGGTTCCCGAGTTATTGGGAATACGGTTGTATCCAATGTGCAGGGAGGAATCAACGTTGGGTCGACCTCCAAAGTAAAAGGTAATTTGGTGAGAAACAATGGAGGCCATGGAATTCAAACCGGCAGTGCGGCCTCCGTGGAAGAGAATGTTGTTCAAACTAGTGCGGGACGAGGAATATTTGCTGGTTTCTTTAATTTGGTCAAAGAAAATAATGTTAGCAATAGTGTTTTGTCAGGAATATATTCCGGGAATGAATCCATGATTTATGACAATACATCGACTGGCAATAATACTTCCCAGACGGATTCTGAAGCGGGGATATTTGCCCAGTTCAGTTCAAGAATAGTAAGAAATAATTCCCAGCAAAACTGGCGTGCCAACATCCATGTGACCGGATCAGGTAATGTGATTGAAGAAAACTCCATGTTTTATATAAGCGGAGTTCACGGTTATGGAATCAGGTTTCAAGGTAGCGGTATTTATAAGAACAATGCTTCTTTTGGAGGGAGCCCTGATTACTCGGGTGGCACCAACAAAGGGGGAAACCATCCATAGATGATGGCTTTCTTGAGGCTTAACTACGAAGGTATAAAAAATTAACTTTTTGCTACATCAATTCTTGTGGGGAGAAAGTCATGGCAACTGTTATTAAGCGGTCAGTTTTAGTTTTTAGTTTAACGATTCTGTTTCTATTCGTTCAGTTGGGGGGAGGGTTGGTGTTGAACGATACTGCTTTCACAAGTGTGGCTTTTGCGCAAAAGAAGGGCAAGGATAAGAAGGAAGAGAACGAAGATAAAAACAAGCTGAAGGGCAATAAGCGGTTACGGGCGGCAGTGAGTGACTTGCAAGCGGAAACCGCTGACCTGCAAACCCAAATCAATACCATTGAACTTACACCGGGACCACAGGGGGCTACCGGAGCGGCAGGGGCTGACGGTTCTGATGGCGCAACAGGTGCAACCGGTCCTCAAGGACCGCAGGGTGATACAGGTTTGACCGGAGCAAAAGGCGATACTGGGTCACAGGGCGTTCAAGGTCCGAAAGGTGACACAGGAGCGGCAGGGGCTGATGGTTCTGATGGCGCAACAGGTGCTACCGGTCCTCAAGGGCCGCAGGGTGATACAGGTTTGACTGGGGCAAAAGGCGATACTGGGTCACAGGGCGTTCAAGGTCCGAAAGGTGATACAGGAGCGGCAGGGGCTAATGGTTCTGATGGCGCAACAGGGGCAACAGGTGCTACTGGTCCGCAAGGGGATACGGGTCCTCAGGGTCCAGCCGGTATTGTGGCGCAGGGTACAGGCAGTGGACTGGATGCGGACCTGTTGGATGGTTTGCACGCTAATGAAATCATCGATGCCGCTGGTTCTGAAGTGCGTATTCCCATTTCCGCAATTTCATCTTCGGGGTTTGGTATCACTCAGCCCGGTTCCTACTATTTTACGGGTGATTTGATATCACCCTCTTCGGCCTTTGCCATCGTTGTACAAGCGGATAATGTGACGATCGACCTCAATGGTTTCAGTTTGATCGGTCCCGGGTCCACTCCTGTTGACGTTAATAATACAGGTATCTTATTTAGTAACAAGACCAACATCGAAATCCGCAATGGAACAATTCGCAACTTCGCAGGGTATGGCATTCGGGAAAATGCCGCTGGAACTGGACACAGGGTTATCAATATGCGAATCCATTCGAATGGTGCTAACGGGATCAGCCTTGGTGGGGGAAGTCACGTTGTTAAAGATTGCACCGTCTTGAACAATGGCATGGCTGGGATTTATTTGGGCGATGTGGCCATTGTTAGAAATTGCATCTCAAGGGGTAATGGAGATACTGGCATTCGTACTGGGGCCCAATCTCAAATTATTGATAATACAGCGTCAAATAATGGTTCCCACGGTATTTCAACGGGTGGTTCATCCATGGTAAAAGCTAATGTTTTACACGCAAATTCTGGAGACGGCATCCATGCAAACTATACGGCAAACGTAGAGGGGAACAACCTTTCTGATAATCAGGGCGTGGGGATATTTGCGCTAGCGTACAGTCTGGTAAGCAATAATAATATTTTAAGTAGCACACTTTCGGGAATTAAGGTGACCGATAGTTCGAGGGTTATAAATAACCAGCTATACGGGAATAACACTGGAGTGAGCGGAGAAGCGGGGATTACTGTCAGAGGTGGTGTTCAAGTCACTGGCAATCACATAAGGGAAAGCGGATCTGCAAATATTTTAGTAACGGGGACAATTAACCAAATTGAAGGTAATGCAATGAGCTATCTTATAGGGTTTGGTAGATCTGGGATTAAAATTTCAGGAACCGGTAATTATTATGCCAATAACCGTTCCCATGGAGGAGGTCCGAACTATGACGTGGCTTCCGGGAATACTAGTGGAGGCGGCAATGTTGAGTTTTAAAGTTTCTATTCATAAGGGTTAGATAAATGAAGCTTTTCAAATATGTTTTGCTAAGTCTGGTGTTATCCGCTGGTAATTTGTGGGCGGCGCAAACCAGTATAATTGACCAAAACGATAACGGGATCTTGCTTAAGTTCAAAGCACACCCGCTTAGTGATGTTTTAGATCGCATCCACAAATCCACAGGTATCCAAATCACTTATCCTGAGGATCTAAGAGGTGTCAATATTTCCGTCTCAATTACAGCTCCTGACTGGCCCTCTGCTATGAAGCAATTGTTGGATGGTTATAATGTAATGTCCATGTGGAAGTCGGACCTTCAAAGAAGCCGCATCAAAGTTCTTGGGGGCGGGGCAAACATAACTTCCGGATATACTGAAAAAGCTAATCCGCTTCCAAGATTAAAAGTTAACGGAAGTTCCATGCAGCCAGCCTTGGAGCATGGCGATGAAGTCCAGATTGATAGAGATTATTTCAAAAAGCATAGTCCTGAGAAAGGTGACATGATCGCTCTTAAGTTTAATACCCGAGATAGGCTTATGGTTAAACGGATTCTTGCAGTTCCGGGCGATAGGGTGGAGTTTAAATCAAACCAAATGCTTATTAATGGTAAAGCGTTAACAATGACACGTTCTGCCACTTCATCACGTGTATTAGCCTTACAATTAAAGCGATACGGCAATAGAATCCCCAAAAATAACTATATTGTAATGGGGGATAACAAGAGGAATAGTTTTGATAGTGGTGACTTTGGCTTGGTATCTAAACAGCAACTTGAAGGCAAAGTGATCATGCAATAATTATTAGACAAGTATGTCAATGAACTAATCAGCCCATCCCTCAATCAGTCCGGTGAGGGGTGGGCTTTTTGTTTTAAATGGGGGAACTACTGATTGAAACTCGGTTGTGTTTTACCGTTTTTTGTAGGGTCGGGAAGTGACTTCAGTTGGCTTTCACTGACTAAACCAATATGGAACCCGTCTTCTTCAACTTAATGGTGGGTCACTACATGAGTGGGTTATTTGGGCCAAGTTTGCAGGTCCGGCGTTTCATCTATCCAGAATTGATTGGGCCAGGTCAAGATTGTTTTTAGCCGCGGCAAAATCGGGTTGAATTTTTAACGCTCTTTTGAAATGAAAGAGCGCGTCATTCATTTTCCCGATTTGTCCCAGGGCACCACCGAGACGGTTATGTGCTTTTGCGTGTTCCGGGTTCAGGCTGACTACTCTCTGATAATGAGGGATCGCTTCTTTGAATTTGTTTTGTTGGCTTAAAGCTAATCCCAGGCTGTAATGAACATCTGCCATGTTGGGTTTGAGGCGAATGGATTGCTTGAAATGAGAGATGGCCGTATCAAAATTTTTTAGTTCACTCAACGAAGTTCCAAGGTTGTAATGGGCATCTGCATCATCGGGTTTTAGCCTTATGGCCTGCCGGTACGGGTTAATGGATTCCTCAAACTTCGACAGCTTGCTCAGGGAAACTCCAAGGCTGTAATAGGCCTCACTAAATTCCGGTTTGAGCTGTATTGCCTGCTTAAAATGGTCGATCGCTTCTTCATCTTTTCCTTCGTCAGAGAGAGCCACGCCCAGGTTGTTATGGACCATGACGAATCCGGGATGCTCGGTATCGGTAACCTCGATGGCGTGTTCTAAAATCGTGATGCTGTTTTTCCAATACGCCACCTGAATCCAGGTCAAGATCATCAATGCCGGGAAAACAGTTCCCACCAAAGCAAGCAATGCTGTTTTTTGGTGACGCCATCCGGACAATAGATCCGGTAACCCCCATGCGAAAATGATGAATATTCCCAGTAACGGGATATAAGCGTAACGGTCTGCCATGGCCTGCTCTCCTACCTGGATGAGCCCTATTACCGGGACCAACGTGCCCAGGTACCAAAACCATCCGACAAACAAGTAGGGGGCCCGGTGAGCCATGCGGACAACGAATACGGTCAGGGCCAGCAAAATAATTGCGCAAACACCACCTTGCCAAAGGGGAAGTGAGTCCCCCGGATGAGGGTAGTAAATGGACAGTTTCGTGGGCCACAAGGTTTTCCCTAAATATTCCATATAGGAAACCAGAGCGTTATTGAAACGGGCTTGTAACGAGAAAAGTTCCAAAGTTTTTACCGCTCCATCACTTCTCTGAATGAAGTAGGTGGCAAAACTTGCAATAATTGCGAGAATAAAAAGAGGAATTTTTTCAATCACCAAGGTCGTAAGTTTTCCACGTTTGCTTTTTTCTGCCTGCGGATCAAAGTCCCAGCGCTTCAAGGGCCAGAAATCGAGAAGGAGCAGAACGAACGGAAGCGTGACCAGCATCGGTTTGGACATGAGGCCCAGCGCAAAAAACAAAATCATCAATAGATACCGACTTCTGTGTCCGACAAACAGAACGTATGCCCAAATCGTTAACAACCAGAATAATGTGCTCAAAACGTTTTTACGTTCTGCAATCCATGCTACGGACTCGACATTGATTGGATGAAACGCAAATAGCGCAGAGACAACGGCGCACTTCCACGGGTCTCCCGTCATTCGGTTTAAGAGCAGGAACAACAACAGCACGTTTGCGGCGTGAATCAACAGGCTGGTGAAATGATGGCCTGCAGGATTTAACCCGTAGAGTTGAAAGTCCAGCATATGTGACATCCATGTGACAGGGTGCCAGTTGGCAAAGCTGGCAGTGGTGAATGCCCAGCGCACACTTTCTAAAGTTAACCCTGATTGGAGTTGCCTGTTTTCCGTGACATATTCATTGTCATCGAAATTGATGAAATCGTTATTTACCCCCGGCCAATAAATCAAAAAAGTTCCTGCTAACAGAAGAATGCAGATCGTTCTTGATGTGGGTGGATTGTGATTCATGATTGGTGCTGGGGAATAATCAAGGAAGACTTTTCTTGGCTGCAGATTTTTTTATTTGCTCCAACAAGTTTTTCAAAACCTGAGTTTGCTCGGGAGTGGGATTGAGTGCGAGCCCTGCCTGAAGATGGGTCCTGGCTTTTTCCGGATCATTTTTGAATTCCAAAAGCAGTTTTGCCAGATTGAATCGGGCTGACAGGAGTTTTGGGTTCTGCTGGACCGATTTTTCAAGCTGGGTGAGTGCAGACTCGAACTTTTGCGACTGTATCAATTCAATTCCTGCCTGGTTATGGGCTCGGGCTTTGTCTAGATAAAATTGTTGGGGTGGGTATTTGCCTGTGGTTTTGTAAAGCGCATCGGCCCGGTCAAATTCCTGGCTTGCCTGAATAAATTGTCCCAAGTTTCCATAAAGGCTGGCGAGGTTGAAGTGGGAACTGGGGTCCATAGGTTCAATGCGTATGGCTTCCTTAAAATGTTTTTCGGCTGAGGGGAAGTTTTCGAGACTTTTGTAGGCGATGCCGAGATTCTGATGCACGTCATAGAGATGGGGATTGATCTGTAACAACGCCTTTAACGGTGCTAATGCGCTGGTGTAATCTTCTTCCATTAAATAATGGATGCTAAGGGTTTTCCCGATGCTCAATTTGTTGGGGGATTTCTTGAAGGCATCGGCCCAGAGAGTCGAAGGGGATGTGTAAACCTGATTTCTCTTAACAACCATGGCGGAAGTGCAGATAAGTATCAGCAGAACGGTTCCCCATATGATGCCGCGCTTTTTGGCTTTGTCCGCTATCAGGTAGAGGAGGACCGCAACGAACAGACAGAGTCCGAATGAAGGGATATACATATTGCGTTCACTGAACAAATGGGTGCGTGGCATAAACGAATTCGTTGGAGCGATGGTCAGGGGAAACCATAAGACACAGAATGTCAAAACCGAACTTTTTACATAGAATTTTTTAAAGGCCAGAAAAACACATAAAAGAACGATTGCGATGGAAACCCCCAGCGATGCCCAGCTTACCTGGGTTGAAAAATCGTACTCAAAGGTCAGGTTGACCGGGAACAGGAATAGTTTCAGCGGGTGTTTGAGAAGGTCTAACTGCACCAGCCCAAAAGTAAAATTGATTTTATGGAAGAACCCTTCAATGGTTCTGAATACATGAGGCGAAAATAAAAAAGCGGCCCCGGCCAGAGCCGGGTAACAGAGATAAAATCCGAGCCGGGAACGAAACGGCGGCCATTTTTCTCCCTGCATAAAACATAAGTCATAAAGGATAATTATCGCAGGCAGGGTGATGGCGGACTCCTTGCTCAGGACGGCTATGAAAAAAATTATCAGGGAAAGGGGATAGAAAACGAAACGAAGAACTCCCGCACCTTTCAGGCTTGCAAGAATAAACAGTAGTAAGGATAAAAAATAAAACAGTCCGGCCAGCCCACCGGGTCGGCCCGAGATGTAGGTCACGGTTTCGGTTTGAATGGGGTGGAGCCCAAACAAGAGGGCAGTGATCAGCGCTATTTTAAGAGCCGCGTCTTCGCCCCAGGGTGTTCCCTTCCAGACGGTCAGTCTGGCGATGAAAAAAACCAGGAAGGTGGTACATATGTGGATCAGGATATTAAAGAGGTGATAGCCGAAAGGGTTGTCCTGTCCCCATTGGTAGTTCAGCGCAAAACTCAGGCCATTGATATGGCGGTAGCCGATGCCCGACAGGTTGGTGTAGTGATCCACACTGGTTATTTGTGGTGTCCCATAAATATGTCTTTCGTCATCGCTCTGGAGGGGAGTGTTCAATCCGTTGGCGTAAATGAGAAAGATGATTCCGGCCAGGGCGACAAAAATATTGAGAGTGCTCAACCGGGTAAAGAAAAGTTTCACTGGTCAGTACGGTTATAGGTGGACATGGTCGACAAGGCAGGTGAAAACTTGTGGTTATTTGGGGGCTTGATTTGTAAGTCAAATCGGGTCAAACTCATAGAGTGCCCTGACACGTGTCAGTTTAGCAGAATTGTCTGGATTTTGCGCCTGCCAGATTGCAGATGCTGAATCTGGCACCAATTGATTTTTTCTTCAGCTTAACGCACCTAACCGCTTGATTCCTCCCACCAAAACTTTGAATCATTCTGTTTTTCCTGCTCTGATTTTTTGGAGCGCGCTTTCTGTAATCCTGCATGCGTTTTATATCAATACGCCCTTTGTGAATTTGGAATATGTATTCGCCCAGGCAACGCAGAGCCTTCTCGATCCTCAGAGCAAGCAGGGGATGGCCGATTATTTTTCCATGCAAGCCAACCCGCTGGGGTATGTCGGGTTCTCTACGCTTTTTCATTTTCTCACAGGGGAGCCCGAGGGTTTCTGGAGTTATCGACTGGCATCGCTTTCAGGTTTAGTGGCGATTTTAGCCGCAGGGGCAATATTTACTTCTTCCTTGAAGCCCGGTCATACCAGAGAGTTCCATTTATGGTGTGCTCTGGTGACCTTTTCTCCGTTGATCTGGTTATTTTCAGGTCGGGCCACTGCCGATATCCTGCCAGTGGGTTTGTTGTTACTGAGTTTTGCTCTGGTTTTTAAAAGTGAGGTGAAAACCGTTTATGGCTGGTTGGCATCGGTGGTTTTTTTATTGGCGATAGGGGTTAAATACCATGCCCTGTTGATGGCCCCAGGGTTCATTTATATTTTCTGGCTTCAGAACCGGATCAATGGGTCATGGGCCAAAAAATGCGGACAATTTTTTCTATTGCCCCTGCTCGGATTTGCCACGTATCTGTGGGTCATTTACAGCCAGTATGGTTTTTTTCTGGTTCCTGACGCATTTTCCCAACCCTTTAAACCTGAACTCGCCAATTTTCTAAAAATCTTTTCCTCGTACGCCAGTTATCTGGGCATATTGTTGGGGCCACTTGCTCTCGCCAGTATTCTCAGTGTGCGGAAAATTTGGAAGTGGTGGGCTCTGCTGGTAGCGGGTTTCGGACTTGGCATGTGGCCGGGAATAACTCCACTTGGGTTTCAGGCTGGAGAAATGAACTACGGACCGTTGGATGGACTGTTGAATGGCGCACTGGTTCTTTTTGTGAAGGGGTTGGGCGGGGTATTCTTTTGTTTTCTCATTTTTGATTGCTTTGTTGAGGCGAGCAAAAATAAAAATGCGGTTGCGGGATTTCTCTTGACGGTATGCCTTCCCTACCTGCTGATTTGTTCTGCCACACGTCCGGCCCAGCGGTATCTGGTTTTTCTGATTCCAGTCATTTTCTATTTTCTGGTTTTTTATAAGTTACAGGCACGCATATTTTACCGGTCCGTTCTTGGCTGGGGCACCGTGGCGATTTTTGTTTGTGCTAACATTTTTGCGGTGAACTACCAGATTGCGCAAGCCAAAGCCTCCGATAACATGGCCCAATGGCTGATCGAAAACAAGTTGATTGAGCAAACTCATCCGGGAAGTATCTCTTCCAACAGCGGGCAGTATTTTACTGCTTTTGCAGGGAGCCCCAAAACCCACCGTGTTTTGCAACGCTCCGGGGAGGTGGAGACCTCGTTGCATTCTGAAGAAGTGGTGGTTTTTGGCAGGACTTTAAAGACCTATTACCTGGAATAATAGCCGGTTTTCCCAAAAAATTTATGCAATATGGAAGAATTCAGTACATATTGAGGGTGGATCGTTAAAGCTCATGATTTGAGATGTCGTTAAGACTGTGTTGAGCCCGTTCTTTTATTTCCAACAGGGATAAGTGATGCCGATAAAACGTCCTAAACATTTGCTGATAATTGGAGGTGGTGTGTTCCAGGTGCCTGCCATCAAGACTGCCAAGTCCATGGGCTTGAAGGTTGTGGTGACAGACTATAACCGGGAGGCAGAAGGCATGCTTCTGGCCGATTACCCGATTGAGGTCAGCACACGCAATATCAATCTTACCGTCAATATGGCCAAACAGTTCCACGGGTCCTGTCCTCTTGATGGAGTGCTGACTGTGGGGACAGACGCGTCCCAGACGGTTGCGGCTGTGGCCGATGCTTTGAACCTGCCGGGAATTCCCTTTGAAGTTGCCGAACGCGCGACGGATAAAATCAAGATGCGCCAGGTGTTGAAGGCAAACGGAGTGCCGATTCCGGACTTTCGACCCATATGGACTCTGGAAGAATGCCAGCAGGCTGTCCGGAGTATGCCCCTGCCTCTGGTCATCAAGCCCTGCGATAATATGGGGGCTCGCGGGGTGCGCAAAATAGAACGTCTCGATGACCTGATTCCTGCTTTTCGTGAGGCCAAAGAAGCCTCAATCAGTGGAAAGCTGATCCTTGAAGAGTTTATGGAAGGGCCTGAACTGAGCCTGGATGCGTTGGTGTTTGAAGATAGTGTCCATATTACCGGAGTGGCGGATCGAATTATCGAACGGGCTCCCTACTTCGTTGAAGTCGGGCATACGCTTCCTTCCGCTTTGCCAGAGAAACAACAGGCAGGAGCTATTGAAGTTTTTAAACAAGCCATTTCCGCATTGGGGATCGATGTCGGGGCCGCCAAGGGCGATATCAAAATAACTCCTGATGGTCCAAAGATTGTCGAGATTGCCGCCCGTTTGAGTGGGGGCTGGATGTCGGCCTACACGTATCCGTTGGCTACGGGAGTCAATCTTTATAAAGCGGCGATCCAGATTGCCCTGGGTGAAACGCCCGCCGGTTTGGAACCGAAAACCTCGCTGGTGTCTGCGGAGCGGTCCCTGTTTCCGCAACCTGGAAAAATCCTTTCAATTCGAGGTGTGGAAGAAGCCCGAAAAATTAAAGGAGTCAAAGAAATTATTCTTATGAAAGAAGCCGGGGACATGGCGGAAGAACCCCGAAGCAATATGGGCAAGGTGGGTTACGTTATCACCGTTGCAAAAACCCGTGAGGAGGCCATTCGCATCAACGATCTCGCCCGGGAAACTCTAAAAATAGAAATCGGTGCCACCAATGACCTGACCTGGGACATCATTCGCAACAACGCCCGGAGAAAATTTTATGTCGCCTGCAAAGCCTGCACAGTTTGTGATGGAGTGGAGTGCGCCGGCAAAGTTCCGGGCATTGGCGGAATCGGCACGGGTAGCGCGTTCACCGAAAACTTGACGGCGTTGGCTCGTTATCAGGTCAACCTGAGAACCATACATGGAGTGAAAATCCCCGAAACTTCAGTAGAGCTGTTCGGACACAAACTGGCCTTCCCGGTTCTGGCGGCACCCATCACCGGTATGGAAACCAATTTGGCAGAAGGCATGGACGAAAGAGAATACGCCGATGCCATCCTCGATGGTTGCCTCGAGTGCGGTACCCTGGGAATGGTAGGCGATGGGGCGAGTCCCAAAAAATATTTGATCGGATTAGAAGCCATTAAAAAACGCGGAGGACTGGGAATTCCCATCTTCAAGCCGCGGGAATACAATCTCGATATCATCAAGCGGTTCAAAGCCGCTGAAGACGCAGGTGCCATTGCTGTTGGAATTGATATTGATGCCGCTTCGTTTAAAACCATGAGCCTGAAAGGCCAGGCGGTGGGACCCAAAACGATTGCGGAGTTGCAGGAACTGAAATCGCATTTAAAAGTTCCCTTTATATTGAAAGGAATCATGAATGTGGAGTCGGCGTTGGCGGCGATAGAAGCCGGAGCCGATGCCATCGTGGTTTCCAATCACGGCGGAAGGGTGATGGACCATATGCCGGGGACGGCGGAAGTTCTTCCCGAAATTGCCAATGCCGTAGGGGGCCGGATCAAAGTCCTCGTCGATGGCGGTATTCGTGAAGGCATCGACATCCTCAAAATGCTGGCGCTGGGAGCCGATGCGGTCATGATCGGGCGGCCCGTCTGTATCGCCGCGTTTGGGGCAGGGCAGGAAGGCGTTTCCTTTTATTTAAGAGAAAAATTGAATGAATTGAAAAAAGCCATGATCCTGACAGGTTGCGGTTCCATCGGTCATATCGATCCTTCTGTCATATTCCGCAAAAAGGGGGAACGCTAGGTGAAATCCAAAAAAACGGTTTTGCAGATGGTGCCAGTCAAACCGGATCAAGATATGCACTCCACTCTCCTGAACCTGAAAAACCAGTTCGGGGCTTGCGGACTCAAGCTGTCCACTGAAGACGCTGGCATGAGCATCGAGCAGATCGCTTACTGGGCAGAAGGCAAACCCCTGCCTGCCGTGGTTAAGATTGGCGGACCCAACGCCAGGAACGATATCAAACAACTTTTGCCTCTGAATATTGATGGATTGATCGCCCCGATGGTGGAGTCGCCTTATGGTCTGGAAAATTTCATCTCTGCGGTGCGAGACTTCACCACCCCCATGCGGTTTGAGCGATTAAAAAAACAGATCAATATCGAAACCGAGACCGCAGTCCGGCAACTGGACTCCATCCTCTCGGCTCCAGAAGCGGAATATCTCGACGAGATCACCATCGGTTGCAGTGACCTGTCTGAATCGATGAAGAAACCCAAGTGGGATGAAAGCTTCGTGGCTCAGGTTGTAGAGGTGGTAAAAAAAATTAAAAGTAAAAATATTCCTGTCTCGGTGGGAGGCGGCATCACCCCCGAGACCATTGATGGCTATCTGGAAACCGTCCAACCGGATAAATTCAACACACGGGTCATCAACTTCAAAGTGGAGCCGGGCCGGGACTATGCGGAAGCGGTTCGCTTGGCGTTGCGTTTTGAGATCCTCATGCTCGAACACGATGCCTCCCATCAATTCATCTCCCGCGATGAAGAAAAGTTCCGCATCAAAGAACTGAAAAAGAGATTAAACCACTAGGCGTGGGGCCAGCGTGCCGTAGCTCTGTCTGGCTAGCAAAAAGTTGTCTCGGCTTAAAGAGTGATTACTATATTCCCTCCCACGGGAGTGGGCTAGGCACCGGGCAACGCCCGGTGGTAATGCGGCGGTGACGCTTACGCGACCGCCAAAAGCGTGAGCCTTTGTTCAGTGGTCTTCGCTACGTCATCGCGAGCGACTGAAAGGAGCGTGGCGATCCAGAGTTTCGCTGGATTGCTTCACGGAGCCTGTGCTGAGCGTAACCGAAGTATTCGCAATGACGACTTATGCAAAACCCTCCCTTAAATAGAAGCAATCCCTTCCCGTTTTTCCCTGCAATAATTCATTCAGGATATTATTGACAAAAGACTGAAATGTCTTACAATACATCCCTCGATTTACCCTGAAACTGTGTAAATATGTGGGCTTGGTCGGATTTCGGTATGTCTGGCAGGGTCCCGTTAAATTATTGATTCTTTAGACTCTCACACCCAAAACCCTTTTTAATTTTTATTTTGGAAGGCAGGAGAAGACGATGCAGATAACTGGCATGCTTTGGGGACGTAAATTATTGGACCTCGTGGAATTTCCCCACTCAGAAGTGCGAGGCCCTGAACTCAGTGTCGATGAGATCAAAGACATGATCAAACGGCACGGTCAGATTTTTATCAAGCCGTTGTTCAAAGGCGGAGTTGGTAAAAAAGGCAAGGCCGGTTTGATGGGCCGGGTAGACAATATCACCGATGCCCTGAAAGAAAAAGAACGCCTCTATTTTGCCGAACATGTCGATGGATTCAATAAAGTGAAGTCCGACGGCGTGACCTATGAAGGGGGAGTGCCTGCCGACTTCGAAGTCTATTTTTCTATTTCCGAAAGCACGGAGCACCGTTGTCCGATAATGACCATCACCCACCACGGTGGAGTTGATATCGAAGAGTTGGGCGAAGATAAACTTAAAGTGGTTCCGTTTGATGCCTTGACCGGACTGAAAGCGTTTCATGTCTCCAATGCGTTGATGGAACTGGGTGCGCCCACAGCATTGATCAGTCCGCTGGTGCAGAATCTGCCCAAACTCTGGGACCTTTATAATAACTATGGCATGTTGATGCTGGAGCTCAACCCCATTCGCATGCAATCAGGCAAAGGCGGACGCCTGGCACCGGTGGCCTGCGATTTTAAATGCGCGTTTGATCAGGACGATCCGGCCTGGAAACGTTTGAATCTTCCATCGCATCTGTTCGCTTCCGACTACTCTGAGTTTGAACAGGAGATCAACCAGCTCCGCACCTATCAGGGACAGAGTGACGTGTTTGTTATGAATGATAAGGGAACCATCACTGCGCCGACATTCGGCGGCGGTGCCAACGCCATGGTCACGGAACTTCTCGGTGAAGAGGCGACCATCTCTTCCGATTTTGGCGGCAATCCCCCTTACGTAAAAATGAACGATATTTCCCGAATCAGTTTTAAATACTGGTTGCCGCAATCCAATGTGCTGTTCATCATCGGCGGTAAGGCCAATAACACGGATATCTATGAAACGTTCCGCGCCATGGGTGACGGACTGCGGGAGTTCTTCCAGACTCACGGTCCGATCCCTCTGTTTGTCGTAGTAGGCCGGGGCGGACCCAATGTTATTCGCGGGATGAACTATTTGCAGGAAATTCTCGACTCTTTAGGAATCCCCTACCGTTTCTTCGGGCACGACAGTGCCATGTCCGAGGTCATCAACTACGCTCTGGCTGTTAATGAGTGGATGAAGAACGGCGGCAAAGACGAGATTAAAGCAAAACTTAAAATATAACTTAATATCGTATAACTATTTTCCTCATTGGAGGTTTGAATGCATAAGAAAGGCGTGGGAGATTTCCCCTTTTACTGTGGCATCAATTCCTTGTCTGAACTGGCAACCAAGGATGACAGGGTCGTGGTCTTGAATATTCTGGGTAAAGAAAGCTCAGGCGTGACACCCATCAGCAACGATTATTCCGGTGGCAATATTGTGTTCGGCACTGGCCCGGGTAAATCTGGTAAATCCCTGATGACCAAATCGGGCAAGATCCCCGTTTACAATTCCATTAGGGAAGGACTTGATGCCGGTCATAAGTTCAACACTGTGGTGATCTACCTGCCGCCCTCAGGCGTGAAAGATGGAATTGCTGAAGCGGTGAAGGAAAATCCGGATTTAACAAAAGCCATTATCCTGACCGAAAAAGTATCGGTCAAAGATTCCCGTGTTATGCGTGCCATTTGTCAGGCCAACGGCGTTGACCTGTTTGGCGGCAACTGCCTTGGGTTGGCGGATGCATGGAACCATGTTCGCCTCGGCGGTGCGCTGGGTGGCAACGCTCCGGAAGAATCCCTGGTCAAGGGAACGGTGGCCCTGTTTTCCAATTCCGGTAACTTCACCACCACCATTGCGGTTTATCTGACCACGGCGGGGTGGGGCACCACCACTTCTGTCTCCAGTGGTAAGGACGTTTACATTCAATATGGGGCGAAAGAGTTCCTGTATGCCTTTGACAATGATGACCGCTCAAAAGTTGCGGTGATGTATAGCGAGCCGGGCGGATATTATGAATACGGTCTCAAATCCGACAAACCCATTGTTGCCTGTGTCGTGGGTCGCTGGAAAGCCAGACTGAGCAAAGCCTGTGGTCATGCCGGGTCACTGGCTGGTTCCGGAGACGATGCCCTGGCCAAAGAGCAATGGTTCATGGACTATTTTGGCGTGGATGGCATCTACACTCCACAGAAACCGATCTTCTCGAAAAAGGGTGCGTTGGTGACCAATATAGCCCACATCCCGGAAGCGGTGAGCAAGGTGATGGAGCTGAACGGACAGAAGCCTGACTTTGAACCAAAAGGAAGCCTGGCTCTGAAAAGCTGGTTCGGCAACAACCAGGGCCTGTCGTTACCGCCTGAGCTGGATATTCCGGTTGTTGAAGCGGCGAACCCCTACAACGAACAAATTGAAGCTCTGAATAAAATGGTCGGTGCCCAGCATCGCCGGGAGACCCTCAAGGATGCCAGTGGCGCTTCCATGATGGACCCGAAAACCCAGGTTTCAAAAATTCATAGCACTTCGATTCTCGATGCTTCTTTAAAAACCTTTGAAGCCAATCTGGTGTTCGCGTTGACCCGGGTTTACCCTTGCGAATATGGCGAAAAGATTGCCAACCTCGCGCTGAATATGTACGTCAACCAGCACGGTCAGCCGACCCTGGCCGCCGCTCAAGCGGCAAGGGAAAATGGCAACTCCCCGAACACGGTGGTGTCATCGGCAGTCGCTATTTGCGGTAAGAAAATGGTTCAGAAAGCCATGGATGCTTCCAATGCGCTTCTGGAATTGTTCCAGTTCAGCAAGATGAACGATCCGCGCGAGAAGTTCGATTATGCCGAGCAGTTGAAATCAGCCGACAAGTATAAAGACGCGCTTCTTGCAGACGGCGAAGATCATTGCGCAGAAAAACTGGCTACATGTCTCAATAGTGCCGGTCATTCTGTTTTCGTCCAGTTTGTGCAGGATTATGCCAAAGCCAATGGCGGCAAACTTTCCACCGATGCGCTGTTCGCCGCTGTATGGACCACTTTGGGATGGGAAGCTCTGAGAACCAAAAAGATTTCCAAAGGCACATTGGGGCGCCTGCCCTGGTATTCGCGTATCTATAGCACCATCGTTGGCGTTTCCGCTCCGGCTGAACGGTTCACCGAAGACAGCATCGCTGGAGTGAAGCTGGAAGAGTTGATTCCAAATTACAGTTTCACTAAAACGGCATTTGTTACGCTTCTGGGCCGGCAACCATCGGAGTCGGAGTTCTATGAGTTCCAGGTGTTGCTCGGACTTATTATCACTAATGGACCAGGTACCATCTCGGCTCAGGGTTGTAAGGGAGCGGTCAGTGCGGATGGACCGGAACAACCGCAACGGGTTCAGTTGAACAAGGCCTTTATCGGGTTTCTCACTCATACCGGATTCGCCCATGGCGGAAACGGTTATGAAGCCGCGGCCTTCCTCATCGAAAACTTTAAGGGCAAAGGTCTTAAAAATGCCGCCGATACCGGGCATGGGCTGGACCTCGGTGCGATGGCTATGGAAGTGGCGAACAACTACTCCGACTATAAAAAGAAACAGAAAGCGATTGGCAATCTCGATTATGCCAAATTGCCCTGTGTCAACCACCCGATATTCAAAGGGAAAGATGTTAACTACGACCCCCGGGAAGTTTTTGTGCAGGGTCTTTTTAAAGATAAGGGTATCAATAACGTTTTTCTCGATTTCTACCACAGCCTGGTGGAGGCTCTTTTCAAGGCTAAGGTCAGCAAAAATGTTTATTGCGTAAACATTGACGCGGTCATTGCTGTGATCCTGCTTAAAGTTGTCTGGGCCGATTTCAATGACGGCAAGATGAAGGAAGAGGATATCGAGTCTGCCAGTTTTGCGACCTTCCTGTTCGGCAGGATGATCGGTTGCGCCGCAGAAATTGAGGACCACACTTCGCGTGGAAAAAATATGGATACCCGTACCCCTGCTAGCAAGTGCAGTTACGTGGGGTAGTTCCTTATTGTTTGTCCATGAAAAACCGCGGTTAGTGGACGGTTGGTAAAAAATAGGTTGTAAAAAATCAGGAAGCCTTTACCCTTAAATGGGTGAAGGCTTTTTGATTTTTATGGAAAGTTGTGGTAAATATAGCGGTTTAGTGGCAGATTATTTGAATCGCAGAGGGATCAGGGATATGGGGGAGCAGAGAAATTTTCCGCGTTCATTAGTGGACTTGACCGCTAAAATCCGGATCGGAGATCAGTGGGTGGTTTGCAAGGTCATTGATCTTTCGGTGGAAGGGATTTCGTTGCAAGTAGGGCAACTGCTTAAAGTGGGTGAGTTGACCACGATTGAATTGGAGCATAGTGAGTGGATGAAGAAAAACCAGGTGCAGGCCGAAGTGCTCCGTTGCGATAGCCATCCTGTTGAAACAACCCCATATCATTTGGTGGCAAGGCTGATCAAGCCGAACGATGAATACCTGATGGGTGCTATGGCTTTGGTTCACGGTTCCGGTCCGAAGCAGGATCGGCGAGATGAAAAGAGGGATGATGGAAGATAATACTCTGTTGCAGGAAGTCGGTGGCAAGTCGGTGTTGGAAAAAGTCCATAAACTTTTTTACGACAAACTTTACGAGCATCCCTGGTTGAAGAAGTTTTTTCTGCACATTGATCAGAAGCTCATTGAAAATCAGCAGACCGACTTCATGGTTGCCAATATGGGCGGCGGTAAAATCTATTCCGGCGGCATGCCCAAAAATGTGCATAGGCATATGTATATTACTGAGGAAATGTTTGACCTGAGAACCAAAATTTTAAGGGAATCCATTCTGGCATGCGGTGTGGTGGAAGATTTAGCCGACCGATGGATTCGCATAGACGGTGCGTTCAAACATTCCCTCGTTAAATCCGGTGTAGACCAATGCGAGAAACGCTTCTTCACCGATGAAATCCTCAACTTCCCCAAACCCCCCCACTAGGCGTGGGGCCGGTACTGCATTGCCCGTCAAGCAGACAATGCCATCAAGCGCAACACTTTAATAATTCCCCCTGATAAGGGGGATTGAGGGGGTTGCTTTTTCTGCGAGAATATATGTGTGGTTGGCATTTGCAGGCCGAGTTCAAGTTATAATCCACAGATAAAGCTATTGCAAACTCCCCATGGAGGGTCTCCATTGCAGGCACAGACAGGGGTGTTGACACCCCCGAAACAACATTCATTGATTCAGGTTTATAGCTTTGAAGACCTGCCGCTGATCACCATGAACGTGGCAAGAATTGGAGCCCAGACACCTGGCCTGGCTTCGGAAATTGCTGGAAACGAGAAGCATTACGCCGTGGTCGGGTTCGGCCCCATGACCTGGACATGGCTCACACCCGACAAACCGGTCCCCGGCGGGTTCAGAGCGTTTGATGAAACCGAAATAGCAGGACAAGACGTTGCCGAAACTGAAGGAGATATCCTGCTTTATTTTTCTTCCGACCATGCTGACCTGAACCGGGTAATGGGCAATCAGGTGCGCGACCTGTTTGGCAACGATGGTGAACTCATTGAAGAGGTTGTGGCGGAAAGTTTTGTCCGGGCGAACGATACGAAAAGTATCGCGGAAAATATTTTGATCGCTGGCACCACCAATCGCGATACCGAGCAAAGCAGTTTTGTTTTCACCCAGCGGTTTCAGGGTGAAGAGGAAATCCTTTCAACACAATATCAGACCTGTTTCTCCTGCAAAGGCGACCGTTACACAATGACCTTCAGCAACAACCCGGCTGAACTGGAAGCATATGGGGAATCCGTCCCCCCTGTTTCACGCGGACTGTTTTTCATCCCCTCCCTTGACCTGTTGACCAGCCTTAGAATGGGCGGCATCCGTATGGGTTCTCTCGCCATCAACGCCAAATGGAAAGGCCACTAGCGTGGCAGGCAAATTAACGGCTGACGGTCGCTACGCTCCCGAGCCGTAAAATAAAAAATAATTTTCTATGCGGCTCGCGAAGACGGGTGGAGGCGATCGCTTTATTTCTGGTGCGCCGCCTAGGCGTAGGGTTGGATTTCTTGTTGCAGGGAGGTTGCGAGTTGATCCTGCGTGATATCAAGATCGTAGTCCATTTGTAGTCCGAGCCAGAACTGGGGCGACATTTTGAAAAAGAGGCCCAGCCTCAAGGCGGTGTCGGCGGTGATGGAGCGTTTACCTTGCACGATTTCGTTGATACGGCGCGGGGAGACATGGATTTCTTTAGCCAACCGGTATTGGCTCATTTCCAATGGACTCAAAAACTCTTCCATCAAAATTTCTCCAGGATGAAGCGGTGGCATTATCTTCTTTTTCATTGCAAAACCCTATTAATGATAATCAACGATTTCTACTTCGTAAGCATCTTTGTTTTTCCAGAGAAAACAGAGCCTCCACTGGTCGTTGATACGAATACTGGACTGGCCTTTTTGTTTCCCCTTCAAAGTTTCCAAGTGATTGGAAGGCGGTTGCCGGAGGTCGTTCATATCGGTAGCTCGATCAAGCATGCGTAGTTTTCTAAGAGCTGTCCTCTGAATGCCCTGCGGAAGTTTTCGCGAAAACCCGCGCTGGAAAATCTTTTCCGTTTCCAAACATTTGAAAGTCCTGATCACACGCATATAATAACGTATGGCGTTATTATATGCAAGGGTTCCCTCGCCATCAACGCCAAATGGAAGCAGTAGGTCTTCAGGCGATTTTACAACGCATTAGTCATTACCTGCGGCAGTATGGGCGCAAGAGGAACTACTAAGTCAAATAAGGGGAAAAACCTGCCCAAAAGAGCTATCTTATTGTAAAATATATGGGATTCCGGTTGATTTAATTGATAGAAAGTGTAAAACTATGGGAGATACTCCTACAAATTTCTGAGCAGAGTAAGCATTTTCTTACCAGGTTGAACTTTCTCCAAGCTTATCTGCTCATGGGAAAGGTCGATCAACCATGGTTTTAGGCTTTTTCAAAAAAGCAGGCTCTGGAAAAGATGACGCCGGTCAAAACGGGCCATCATCCTCTGAGAAATCTGGAGTTATAGACCTGGAGTACAATAAAAAGCCCCCCCTCTATTTTTCCCCCTTCACTCCTAAAAACATAATCGGCCGGGACTCAGATATAAATGAAATAGTCCAGAAAAAGAATCAAACACGATTTTTAATTATTGGTGACCAGCAATTCAAGGGAATTGGAAAAACTGCATTCTCTTTACGCATTGCAGAGAAGTTTGCTTCTCAATATCCCGAAGGACAGGTTTATATCGATTTGAAACCAAACGGGAGGAAGCCACTTTCTGTGACAGAGGTCATGGCCCAGGTCATTTGGCATTTTAAGATTCGGTGCAAAATTGAGGACAGTGAAGAGAAATTAAAAAAAACTTATTTAAAGGCTCTTACCAGAAAAAAAATTATTCTTCTATTGGATGGTGTGACCCAGCCCATTGAAGTATTAAAACTGCTTCCGCCTAAAAACTGCCTCATGATTGTTGTGTCCCAGGAAAGAATCAGCCTTTCCGGATTCTACCGGAAATCAATGAAAGCACTGGATCCGGAATCCGCCCAAAAGTTGCTCATGTCCCACACTCCGAAAATCAAGGAAAAGGCAAAAGAAATTGCCGAATTCTGTGAGTTCATTCCCATGCCGCTTTGTATTGCCGGGGGGTTGCTGGCGACATCAAAAACTTTTTCAGAAAAGGCGTTTTGCGAAAAATTGCAACAATGGGCAGAGGGTAACCTGTTGATGGAGTTGATCGAGCAAAGCTATAAAGATTTAGAAGCAGGGACAGCAAAAGTCTTTAGAAAACTCTATGTTTTTCTCGATGGCTTTGATGCTAAAGCACAGGACTTTATTTGCCAGGACAAACAGAATGAGCATTTGACCATACTGGTTAACAGACAGTTGGTAATGTTCAATGAAAAGAGCGGGTGTTATAGGTTGCACCCGATGATTCATAAATTTTTGCGAGACAAAATCACAGAACCTGAAATGTTGGATGCTGAAAAACGCCATGCCACCCACTTCATGATAAGACTACAGGGCCTTCAAAATGAGGTGGCAGGAAAGGACCCTTCTTCAACCCGTCGCAGTGTCAACGCTTTTGATTCAGACTGGGGGAATTATCAGGCCGCTCAGGAGTGGGCGCTGGAAAATCTTGGGACCAGCGATGAAAACAACAATCTTTGTGCCAGTTTCCCTGAGAGTGGAGCCCAGTTTTTGAAATGGCGTCTGTCACCCAAGGCATGCATGGAATGGTTTGATGCGGGGTTGTCCGCCACCCAATGTTTGAAGGATAATCAAGCGGAGTTGCGCCAATTGATAAACCTCAGCGAAGCAACTTTTGATAGCAGGGATTATGGCAAAGCAAAGGAGCTTCATGAAGATTCCCTGGAAATGGCTTTGGAGATCGGTGATGGTTCAAGCGCGACCATGATCCTGGATAAACTTGCTTTTTTTCAAATGGCTTTAAACAGACATGGGAGAGCCATTGAATATTATGAGCAAGCCCTGGAAATTTTTAAGGAAGACGAGGATATAGAAGGCCAAATTACTACATTGATAAAAATCGCCGCAACCAGTGAAACAAAGGGTAGCACACGTGACTCAATTGATTTTCTCAAGCAGGCCCTGGTTTTGGCTGAACAAACCGGATCCCATCATGAACAGAGAAAAATTTTCAGCGATATCGGCAAGGCTTTTTTCAAATTAGGGAAGTACAAACAGGCCCGAGAATATTATGAAAAGGCACTGGTAATTGATAAGAAATTTCACGACTCGTATGGAGAGGCATGCGACCTTTGGGGGATCAGCCTTTCTCTGGAAAAACTGGGTGGTGTCGGAGAAGCAATCAAAAAGGGAGAGTCCGCTTTAAAGATTTTCAAAGTTGAAAAAAAGAAGGAAGCTAAACAGGTTCAGGAAAAAGTAAGGTCCTGGAAAAGCGGTGCTCTCAGCAAAACCCCCACAGTTGGAAGCTCTTCCTAAAGATAAAACCTTCTCCTTCTAGCGTGATGCTGGTGCTGTTGGTTAAACGTTTCGGGTCATTTGTGTGTTCATGGCTTCGAGCCGGTTCACCAGGATTTTGATCAGGTTGTCTTTTAACTTGGTTGGAATCGATAGCTTGAGGGAGTCTATATTCTGGGTGCTGATCTTCAGCGCGATGACATCCCCGTCAGCGATGACGCTGGTAGTTCGCTTCCGTTTGGCAACGTAGGCAATTTCTCCGAACAACGCTCCGGCCTTAAGTTTGGTGATGGTCACTTGTTTAGGAGTATCTTTAACAATAGCGACCACCCCTTTTAGCAATATGAAAAAAGAATAATCCCTATCCCCCTCCTTGATGATTACATCAGAAGGGAAGTATTTATATATCTGGTTTTCCAATGTACTGAGAAAACGTTTTTCTTCCTGGGTAAATCCGTCAAAGAAAGAAAGTTGGTCGATCAGTTCAAAGGCTTGTTCTTCGTCCATATTGGTGCCTGTGGGTGAAAGGTCAGGCTCCATTGTATCGGAAGCCAGATGTTTAAGCAAAAGGACCGAGCGTTTGTCGTGAATTACCCGTGGCGGTGCGCCACTTGTTCTATTCCTACCGGGCGTGGCCCGGCCAGCGAAGTTTTGGGTTGCGCGCGGCCTGGGCTTCATCGGGCCGTGTTACTTTGGCGAGATTCGGGGAAGAGTGAAAACTCTCGGCATCTTCCTGGCCCTTTTTGGCGATGGACTGCATGGCGGCAATAAAACCATCGAGGGTTTCTTTCGATTCCGTTTCGGTGGGTTCGATCATCAACGCCCCTTTAACAATCAGCGGAAAATAAACCGTTGGCGGATGAAAGCCGTGGTCGATGAGTGCCTTGGCAAAATCCATTGTAGTGATGCCTTGTCCTTTGTCGTTGAAAACGCATTCGTGCAGGCTGGGTCCGTTAAAAGGCAGGTGGAATGTGTCCTTCAGCTTTGCGCGTATATAATTGGCGTTCAGCACAGCCGATTGCGCCACCTGTTTGATGCCTTCGGGTCCGAGTGTACGGATGTAGGCATAGGCGCGAAGGAGCATACCAAAATTGCCGTTGAATGATTTCAGTCGGCCTACACTTTGGGGCCGATCGGCATTGAGCCGATACTTCGAGCCGGATTTCTCCACCACCGGAGCAGGCAAATAAGGTTCGAGAATGTCTTTGATGCATACGGGGCCGGCACCGGGTCCGCCGCCGCCATGCGGGGTGGAGAAAGTTTTGTGCAGGTTGATATGTAGCACGTCAATTCCCATATCCCCCATTTTTGTGATGCCCATGACGGCGTTGAGGTTGGCGCCGTCACAATAAACCAGTCCACCTTTTTTATGCACAATATCGGTGATTTTTAAAATATCTTTCTCGAACATTCCTAATGTATTGGGATTAGTCAGCATGATAGCGGCGGTATCTTCATCCATCGCCGCTTCAAGTTTTGCGACATCGATCAGCCCTTCTGCGTTGGACGGGAGCTGGACGGACTTGTAGCCGCACAATGTAGCGCTGGCCGGATTGGTGCCGTGCGCGGAGTCCGGTAGGAGCACTTTTTTGCGCGGATTGCCCTTGGCATCGTGATAGGCCTTGATCATCAGCATGCCGGCAAACTCTCCTTGTGCCCCGGCGGCCGGTTGCAGGCTGACGTGATCCATGCCGCTGATGGTTTTCAGGCATTCCTGCAATTCAAACAGCAACTGCAGGCTTCCCTGCGAGTCAGCGTCTGGTGTCATGGGGTGATGTTGGGCGAAGCCGGGTAGCCTTGCCATCGTTTCATTGATTTTCGGATTGTATTTCATGGTGCAGGATCCCAATGGATAAAAATTGGTGTCGATGCTGAAGTTCCATTGTGAAAGCCGGGTGAAATGCCGCACCACATCAAGTTCTGTCAGTTCGGGAAGTCCATCAATCGTGTCGCGGATTTCTCCAGGCGGCAACAGGGTCTCAATTTCTACATCGGGCACATCGCAGGAAGGCAGGGAATAGGCTTTTCTGCCAGGCGAGCCCACTTCAAAAATGATGGGTTCGTCTGAGATCAATCCAGAGATTCCCGGTGTGTGTTCAGTCATGATTTGTCCTTTAATATTTTAAACAGGATGTTGAGCACTGTGTCGGGTGACAGGGAGTCTTTGTCCCTTTCTTCCAGGACCACACTGTTGCGATGCATGGGTCCCCAGCGTTTGATTTCTCCATGTTTGAAGATCACGCAAACCGGTTTATCGACTGCCGAGGCAAGGTGCATGATGCCAGTGTGGTTGCAAAGTAGAACATCGCATTCCTGTATCAAAAGCGCAAGCTCTTTTGCGCTGAGCAGGGGGAGGAGTTTTGGCGGAGGTTGCATGCTGGCGATGGCGGTTTTAAGTTCGGCTTCTTCTCCCGGTCCGTTGACCAGCCAGACCTGTGCCTTGTTCGACTCCAGCAGGTGTTCAATCACCGTCTGAAATTTCTCCCACCGCCATCCCCATTTTGCGATACGGGTGCCGGACTTGACCAGCACCACAGGCTTATCCTGCGCAGAGCGCATGATGTCGGCAATTTTTTGTGTTTCCGCAGGACTAAAATAAAGCCGGGGTTGACTCTGGATTTCATCAATACCCAGAGTCCGCAGAAGGTCGAGGTTGTTTTCAGTTTCGTGCTGGGGCGGGCCTTCAAGCGGTACCCGAATATTATGGGCCCAGGCATTTTCCGGGTGGTCGTATCCAACGCGTATTTTTGCGCCGGAACAAAGGCTGAAAAAGGTGGCGGTGGCACTGAATTTTTTGTTGAGTGTCAGCGTCAGGTCAAACTGTTCGTCTCTCAGTTGGCGAAAGGCATTTAAAGGTTGTTTGCCATCGAAAGCAAACACCCGGCTTATGTTTGGGTTGTCTGCCATGAGCCCTGCCTGGCCCTTGTCCACCAGGACGCTGATATGCAAATGCGGGAAGTTTTTTTTAAGAGTTTCATAAACCGGGGTGGAGAGTACCACATCACCCAGCCGGTCGGGGCGTATGACCAAGACCGTTTGGATGTCGGTAAAATCCAGAGGCAAGCCGGGTGGGTTCGGGGCCTTTCCTGCGCACACGCCCACCAGCTTCCATAATACTTGCTTGGCTTTTTTTTCTATGCTGTGCAGGACTGGGTTCGCCATGAATTGAGTGCAGGTCTGGAGAAGTTGGGACTACAAAGGCAGGGCTTCCTCAATGAGCATGATGGGGATGTCCTCTTTTATCGGGAATTTCAAAGCGCAGGGTTTGCAGACCAGTCCGTCTTCGTTTTCACTCAGTCCAAGGTCTCCCTTGCATTTGGGGCAGACCAGAATTTCCAGCAGTTCTTTATCGATTCCCATAAACTTTCTCCTAAACAGGTTGATTCTTCTTTACGGCCTGAAATACTTCATCCACGGTAACTTGTTGCATGCATTCTTTGGTTCCCAGCGGACAGGTTTTTTTCCAGCAAAAACTGCATGCGAGTACTTTGTAGACGGCTTCGTGATTCACACCATAGGCTCCGTTACGCGTAGGATCTGTGGGACCAAAAATGGAAACCGTGGGAATGCCCAACGCGGCAACCAGATGAAGCGGGCCCGAATCACAGCTTACCAGCAGTGCCATCCGTTTGTACAGGGCAATAGATTCCAGGATGGAAGTGGGCGGAGCGATCCAGTTTTTTTGTTTCATATGGGCCGAGATTTGTTGGGCTTTTAATTCTTCTCCCGGTCCCCATGTCAGTAATATCGAGGCTCCCAATTCTTCAGAAACGCGGTCGGCCAATTCGGCGAAGCGGACCAGCTCCCATTGTTTGCTTTCGAACCCTGCGCCGGGGTTGATTCCTATAATCGGGCGGCGAGTCAGGTCCGGATTCTGGTCAAAAAAACGGGCAACTTTTTCATCCATTTCATTCGGAACCTGGAGAGGAAAAAGTTTTGCTTCTTCAACCTTGCCCAAAGCGGTTTGCAAAAGTGTGAGGGTCATGTCCACCACATGGAGCCCCTTTGTCATGTGTGGGGCTTTCCGGTTGGTGAACAGAGTGTTGATTTTTTCCTTGCAGTTTTTTCGATGGAACCCAACCCGGGTTGAGGCACCGCTCAGTCCGGCGATGACGCCACTTTTAAGCAGGCCGTGCAGGTCGAGCACAAGGTCAAAGTTTTGCCGGCGCAAGGTTTTGATGGTGTTCAGAATTTCTCCAAGCGATTTACTGTTCCAGTTTTTACGCCACACTTTGGTGCGCAGGGGAATGACCTCATCAATATCGGGGTTGCCGGCAAGGATATCCTGATAACGTTCTTCCACCATCCATGCGATGTGAGAATCGGGCAGGGACTTTCTGATCGTGGCGGCAATGGGAAGGGTGTGAACCACATCTCCCAAAGCACTGAACTTAAGGATTAGTATTTTGGGCGCATTCATGGGGTTATGGGCAAGGTTTGATGAACCTTAAAATCCGGGTATAGATGTGACGGTAACACAGGTAACCTATCAAACTGCCGTAGAGGGCTCCGCCCAGAATATCGGACGGGTAGTGTACCTTGAGGTACACCCTTGAATAGCCGACCAGCAGGGCCACGGCGAAAGCCAGCAAAGTGGTATTACGAAAACAAAGGCTTATAAGAGTTGCGGCGGCAAAAGTATTGCTGGCATGGTTTGAGGGAAAAGAAAAACTGTTTGAACATCTTAGAATCATTTCCAAGTTTGGCAACACATGACAGGGCCGGGGCCGGGCGATCCCTTCTTTAAGAATATAATGGCTACTGGCATCATTAAGGGCGATGGTTGCGGCCAGGGTCAGAAGAAAAACCAAACCATTCAGCCTGTATGTAATAAGGATAGCTACTGCACATGCGATGCCCAAATGGTAGAAGTTATGCTTCATGGTCATAAACACCATGAAGGACTCCATTATTGGGGATTGAAAATGCTGGTTGATCCAGTAGAATAGCGAAACGTCGAGATCGTAAAAGATGGGCGGTTCCTTTTTGCGGGGTTGTTGTCGATACATCTGAATTTTATGGAGTTTGGTGGTTCGAGTCAAACGATTTTATTCCTTTGGCTGGAGAGCTTTGCATAAGTCAACAAGCATAAAGTCGAGATGCTTCGACAAGCTCAGCATAACAAATGAAATCCCACAGGGTCGTCGTCGCGAGCCGCAAAGCGGCGTGGCGATCCAGAGTTTCGCTGGATTGCTTCGCTTCGCTCGCAAAGACGGGTTATGTAAAGGCCTCCTTTGGCAGGAGAGACAGATCGCAACGACTTGGTAAGCCGAGAAAATGACTAAATCTTGTGACAATGCGGTGATTCTGTTTGCCCGGGACCCGGTTTTGGGTCAGGTGAAGACCCGGCTGTCGCCTTTTTTGGATAACGAAACCATTCTTGCGCTTTATACCTGCTTTCTCCACGACAGCCTCGACAAGATTCGGCAAGTGGAAAACGCTGACCTGTTTGTGGGAGTCACCCCCTCGAACCAGTCCGGATTTTTTACCGGAATACAGGGTTCTGATATCCGCCTTTTTGTTCAGGAGGGAAAGGATTTGGGGGATAAAATGCGCCAGGCTATTCAGGACCGGTTTGCGGACGGATATGAAAAGGCAGTCATCATTGGTTCAGACAGCCCATCGCTCCCGGTTTCCTATATTAAGCGAGCTCTGGGTTCCGATAAAGACCTGGTTCTGGGGCCGAGCACCGATGGGGGCTATTACCTGATCGGAATGCGGGGAAAAGTGGTCGAGGTTTTTGATGGTGTGAGTTGGGGAACACAGAAAGTCTTGCGGGAAACATGCGCGCACCTGGAACAAGATGAGGCGGAACTGGAGCTTTTGCCAGTCTGGTATGATATCGATGGCCCGGAGGATTTAAAATTTTTTCAAACCCATTTACAACTCATTGAACAGGCCGGACTCGGAAAAGCCGGTGAAACAGGAAAATTTCTCGATAAAATTTCCTTATCAGGTTGAACGGAACATTATGAAACTTTGCAAATTTACAGATTCGGATTATCAAGCGGTGATCGAGGCGTTGGAAAACCGTTCCAACATGGATTTGTTTACCCACGATGAAACCGTCCGCAAGATATTGCAGGACGTGCAGGAAAGAGGGGATGCCGCCTTGCTGGAGTACACGTGCCGCTTTGACCGTTATGATCTTTCTTTGGAGCAGATGCGGGTCACGCCGGATGAGATTCAGCTGGCCTATGAGGGTGTGAGCGAAAAAGAACTCGCGGCACTGAAAGAAGCGGAAGAACGGATTCGCCGTTTTCACGAACGCCAAAAGCAGGAATCCTGGTCTTATGAGGAAGAGGGCATCACTTTGGGCCAGATGGTGAGGCCGCTTGCTACTGCGGGAATTTATGTTCCGGGCGGGAAGGCCTCTTATCCTTCTTCGGTGCTGATGAATGCGGTTCCGGCAAAAGTGGCGGGGGTGGAACGCGTGGTCATGTGTTCGCCGTTTCCTGATGGGCAAACCCGTCCGCATGTTCTGGTTGCGGCGGATATTGCAGGGGTCACGGAGATTTATAAGGTAGGGGGCGCGCAGGCTGTCGGGGCTATGGCCTTTGGTACTGCCACCGTTCCTCGAGTGGACAAGATAGTCGGTCCCGGCAACATTTATGTGGCACTGGCCAAACGCCTCGTGTTTGGCATTGTGGACATCGACATGATAGCGGGTCCCAGTGAAATCCTGATTGTTGCCGATCACAGCGCCAACCCGGCCTATGTGGCGGCAGACCTGCTGTCGCAAGCCGAGCATGATGAAGAAGCAGTGCCGATTCTGGTGACTCCGGAGGAAGGGCTGGCTAAGGACGTGATGAGCGAGTTGGAAAGACAGAAAAACACATTGAGACGCCAGTCTATTATGGAAGCTTCTTTGAACTCCCAGTGCCGACTGCTGGTGACAGAGTCCCTTGAGGCGGCGGTGGAGTTGGCCAATCGGCTGGCACCTGAACATTTGGAGTTGGCACTGGAAGACCCCGAATATTGGGCTGAAAAGATTCAGAACGCAGGGGCAGTATTCCTGGGGCATTACACGCCGGAAGCGGTTGGGGACTACCTCGCTGGACCTAACCATGTACTACCCACCAGTGGCACAGCCCGGTTTTCATCCCCGTTAGGGGTGTATGATTTTATCAAACGGACCAGCCTGATTTCTTATTCCCAGGCCGCTATGGAAAAATGTAGCGAAACTGTAACATTACTGGCTGAAATGGAGGATTTGGATGCCCACGCAAATGCGGTAAAACTGCGAATTGGCGGAGCAGAAAAAAAAAGCTTAAAAGCATTATATTTTCAGGGCTCAAAGGGTCGATTTTGACTTGACACTCAGGGAAGGCTATGTTTTAATCACCATCATTTTGGGCACTTGTGCGCCAAAAAGCTGGTTTTAAAATAGGGTCTAAAAGCCCTTAAAAATCGCGAGTTACGGGTTTTTTGTAGATTGGGCTTCACTCTGTTGAATAGGGAAAAGGCTCGTGCCGGCGGTGTCGCTGGTTATGAAAAGTTTGAGATTTTTTTTTGAGAAATTTGTCTGAGATTCAGTTCAGTTTAGAAAAGTTAGATTATATATAGGTTCCTTTTAAAGTTTCGTATTACTAGCTGCGGATCCTGATCAGATCCACGAAGGAGGTTAAGCCATGTTGGGGAAAAACAAGCGTAGCATAACGGCGTTTTCATTGGGACTGGTACTGGCGATGGCCATCTATCTAGTTCCGGGCATGACCAGCGATGCGATTGCCAAGGAGGCGTTTGCAGAGCAGGTTTTCGCTGAGGAAGCGTTCGCCAAGGAAGTTCTGGCTGAAGAAGCCGTTGAGGGCGAAGGCGAGCCGGAAGTTGAATGGGGTCAGGACGTATTTTATAAGGACTGGGAAGGTAATCCGCTGAAAGGGCCAGTGAGTGGTTTTCCCGCTCCGGAACTGGGCGAGTCGGATTATAACAACTATGAGTTTGCTCCCAGTCGAATGCTCCTATGGGTTGCCAATCAGCAACATCTCTATTTTGGTAGCTTCGTTCTAGCAGTTCCGATTTTCTGTATGCTCATCGAGTTCATCGGAATCCGATCCAGGGAAGATGATCCGGTTATGGCCGCCAAGTATGATCGGTTGGCTCAGGATCTGATGAAGGTTAGCTTGACGGCTTATTCCTGGACGGCGATTCTCGGTGGTATCCTCCTTTTTACGTTCATCACATTATTTCCGGGTTTCTTCAAGTACATGGCGGGCATTTTCCGTCCGGTCATGCATGTGTATGCATTGATGTTCTTGGCTGAATCTGGTGTTTTGTATGTCTACTACTACGGCTGGGATAAGATGTCTAAGGATCCGTTTCTGAAATGGATTCATTGTAGTCTTTCAGTTCTGCTCAATCTCATTGGTACGATCCTTATGTACCTGGCGAATTCATGGGCAACGTTCATGCAAGCTCCTGGTGGAATCGACTCTCAAGGGCGTTTCCTGGGAAATATCTGGCATGTTATTCATTCCACTCTCTGGAATCCGGTTGGTGTTCACAGGATTCTTGGCAACATCGTGTTTGGTGGTGGAATCGTTGGTGCTTACGCCGCATACCATTACCTCACGGCTAAGACAGAAGAAGAGCGGGCGCATTACGACTGGGTATGTTATGTCGCCATGTTCATTTGTATCTTTGGTTTGATCCCGCTTCCTTTCGCGGGTTACTGGTTGATGAAAGAAGTGTATGCATTCCGTCAGCAGATGGGTATCACCCTGATGGGCGGCATCATGGCTTGGTTGTTTATCATTCAGGCTGTAATGATCGGACTCTTGTTCTTCGCGGCGAATTCCTATTTGCATAACGGGATGGCCAGGGTCAAGGGGTCGCATCGGTATATGAAGTATTGCAAGTACATGATCCTTCTGTTGATCTGTACTTTTACCATGTGGATGACTCCGCATACTATTGTTATGACTCCGGCGGAGTTAAAGGTCATGGGGGGTGCCCAGCATCCAATTGTCGGTCACTTCGGGGTTATGTCGGCCAAGAATACGGCTGTTAACCTGATGATCACCACTACAATTCTTTGTTTCCTCTTGTATCAGAGGGCGAATAAGAAGATTACGGTGCCTTGGGCCACAGTGGGCAACTGCTGGATTGCGGCTATTTTTGTTGGTGCCGCTCTTAACATTATATTCCTGGGTGTTTATGGTTATGCTCTCCCTGCTAACCAGCGGGTTGGACTCTCGGTTCCTCAGGTAACCAGTACGCTGACAACCCTGTTCGCAGGGACGGCGATCAACATCTCCATGTTTAAGGATTCTGAGTCTTATGGGGATATCCAATGGGGTAGTCAGTCCAAGGTTGGAACTTACGCTATTTTTCTTCTGGCGATTTCCTTCACCTGGTTGATGGGCCTCATGGGCTACATCCGTTCTGCAGTGCGCTTGTTCTGGCACGTAACGGAAGTGGTTCGTGATAACTCTGTAGACGCTTATACGCTGACGATTGGTGAGGCGGGTAAGATGCTTACCTTTAATACCCTTTTTGTGTGGACGCAGTTTGTGGTTGTGTTCTGGGTAGGTAGTTTGACCGCGAAGAAAGCGGCGGCAAAAGCTCCGGAAGGTGTTCCGGTGCCGGCTCAACAACAGCAATAACTATTAACATGTTTGGCGGGGCTCCTGAATAGTGGGAGCCCCACCCCAATTTAATCTGAGGGTATAGGAGAGAGGGGAAAAATGTTACCAGAGCAACATGACATCTTATTTTCGTTTCTTGCGATCGTATTTGCCGTCTTCGGGATCTATGTGTTCGGCAATGTGGTTCAAGAATGCAGGGAGAGGGAAGGATCAAACGGTAAGCTGTGGGGTGGTGTATTTGGTGCCTTTGCGGTCACATGTTTTATGATGACGGTCCATATGTTCAGCCTGGTTCAGGCTGACCAGTTGGCGTTTTTCTTCTCAACTTATATTTTTGTGGTAATCCTGATGCTGATTGTGTGGGGGGTTTTCTACAAAAGCATCGGGATTGAGGGGCAGTCCCCTCCGATTATCAGAGGGTTTTTCTTCTGGACCACGGTTTCGGTTCTGCTGGCTGGTTATACCAACTGGTTGCCACAACAGCGTAGTGATCCGCCACCAAAAGAGGCGGCTGTGGTTGGGGATGTCACCATGGAAGAATTTGCCGAAATGGGTCGTGTCATTATTTTTGGTGCCAAGCAGGTAGCGGGTCAGAAGTCAATCGGTAAAGGTCAGTGTCCACTGTGTCACACCTTTGATCCGGGCGACCACATGGGTCGGTGTCCGAACCTGTTTGGAGTTGAGAAAAGAAGTAATGACCGGGTAAAAGAAGACAGGTATGCAAGCAGTCCGATGGCGATTGGTGAATTGGAGCCAGCCTCTGGCATTGTGAAGGGCAAGCCTGACGAGATACCGGAAGAATACAGAAGACAGCACGGACCGGAGGAGCTGACTGGTGAAGATTATCTTCGCGAGTCCCTGATGTGTCCCACCTGTTACGTAGTAGAAGGCTTTGGTAAGGACGGCGACACGAAAAGTCCGATGCCGGTTATTACCAAGCCGCCGATCAGTTTGAGCCGGGTTGAGGTGAACGCGGTTGTTGCTTACCTGCAATCCAAGGACACGCCGGGCGAGTTTGCCGCCGTGACCGTTCCGCTACCGCAGGATGATGCGGGTAATACAGGTGGCGCAGTTGCTGAGGAGTCTGCTGAAGATGAAGATAGACCTGTGTTTGTCACCGGCACTGAGGATATTCAGGCCATGATCAATACATTAGGTTGTCCGCTTTGTCACACCATTCCTGGTGTTGAGGGTGCTATGGGCGAGTTGGGGCCAAAACTTCATGAGAAGACCAATGCTCCACTACGCATCAAGGATCCTAACTACAAAGGCAAGGCTACCAATACCAGGGAGTACGTCAGGGAGTCTATTTTGAACCCTAGTGCTTATGTGGTCTTTAATGAAGAAGCGGGAGAGTTGTTCCCGGATGGTTTAATGCCTACAAGCTTTGGTCAAATGGTTTCAGTTGAAGCACTTGACAAGCTCGTGGATTTTATTAGTCAGACCGAAGCTCCGGCTGGCAGTTAATAGGAGACAGCAATGAACAAGGGATTAATCAGTTTTTTAGTTTTTGTTGTCGGCCTGGCGGTGTTTCATAACGCCATATTTCCTATCTTTACACCGTCGGAGCCGGGCTGGATTTTGAACAGGTACGTTTACTTTTTGGTATTCGTTGCCTATTTGATCATTACGAATTTAATTCTCAGGTTGAAGCCGCCGGTTGCCATGACGGCTTTGTTTGTCTGGTCCCTGGGTTTTTATTTTTATAAATCTATTTTGTTTCCGCCGATTCCGTGGACCCTGTTCATCACCTACATGGTGATGTGGTCGATTGGTGTCTTCCTGTACGTCAGTCAGGACCCTGAAACCTTCAGGGAGTTCAGGAAGCCGATTGTTAAAACAATCGTTGGTGAATACAAATTTGCACAGATTATTGTGATGATAGCCATGCCAATTCTGGTTGGTTTTGCTACCTACAATTCAATCTACCCGGCGTATCAGGAGCCGGTGGAGTTGAGGACGGTTCATCCCGCGCCTCCTGCTACCACCAAGGTGCATGGTAAAACCTATCCGCTGGAATCTACCGATAATCCATTTCGTATTGATGAACAGGACAACTATAAAGACAGTTTCCCGTTTCTGGATGCGGACAAGCACGAATACATGAAGTATGTGACGGAAGGCGGCACGATCTTCTTTCAGAACTGCCATTACTGTCATGGTGACCAGTTGAATGGACTGGGCATGTTCTCCCATGTGTTCAACCCAACCCCGGCGAACTTTATTGATCCGGGTACCATTGCCATGTTGCAGGAAGCATTCCTGTTCTGGCGGGTGGCTAAAGGTGGACCCGGTCTGCCGAATGAGTCGACCCCCTGGTCTTCAGCGATGCCTCCTTGGGAAGAGCATTTGAAAACGGAAGAAATCTGGAAGGTCATCCTTTTTGAATACTGGTACACAGGATGGCATCCAAGAACATTCGGTACTGAAGGTGCTGAGGGAGAATAACTTGAGTTGTATTTTCGGTTACTAAAACCTAAACATATGGGAATGACAATGACTAAGAATAACAACTATATCAAACGCCTG
>ENA-OREN01000376-OREN01000376.1-marine-metagenome-genome-assembly--contig:-NODE-376-length-66691-cov-6.380295_pt1 | contig 66691 bp, 73 predicted proteins | sample MGYA00248624_ERZ508555 | MGnify/ENA primary metagenome ERZ508555 (study PRJEB26222, sample SAMN06267773) | marine metagenome | isolation source: Saanich Inlet, British Columbia, Canada | place...
TTTTATTCTTTTTATTCTTTTTATTCTTTTTATTCTTTTTATTCTTTTTATTCTTCTACCTTCTCGCCTTTTACTTTTCCTTCTTCATCTTCTTCGCCTTCTAGACCGGTTTCATCGTCTATCGGCTCTGGATCTGGCGCACTTTTTCCTTCTAATCTGTCTATCACCGCTTGTAAGCCTTCGTTGCTACCATTTGCTACAGCAACGGCATTAACATCTGCCAATGCTTCTTCTATGCGTCCCAACTGTTCATAAATAAGAGCTCGAGTATACAACGCATTCGCATAATCTGGAGACAGCTTTAACGCTCCTTCAACCGAAGCAAGAGCAATATTTAAATCCGATTCTTCTGCAACATTTTCGTTCAAGGCTTTGTTGTAATATATTCTTCCAAGTTCGTAATGATACGCTGGCAAACCTAATGAACCTTGTACAAATGTGCCTTCTTGTAATATTTGAATGCCTTTGTTTATGTCGCCTACTTTTTCGTATGCTCGTGCAATCGCTATCCGTGCTTCGAAGAACGCTGGCGCTATCGCTACAGCTTGTTCCATTTCTGTGATGCCTGTCATATACGTATCAAAATCTAGAACCGTACCTTCTTCGTCTACCTCTGCAAGCAACGCTCGTAAATATCCTATCTTAAACTGCATACGAGGGTTGGTTGGCTCACGCACCAACCCTTCTTCGTACGATTTTAACGCCCAGTCGCCGGCGTCTGGCACCAACGACATTACGTTCTCGAAAATATTTGCGCGTTCTTCCCAAATAGTTACGTTGTTGCTGTCTAAATCTACCGCAATTTTTGAATTATTGATTGCGCCAGAAACGAGCAATCTTAAAATATTTTCATCGAACTCTTCTTCTGGTTTTCGTGCCTCATGCGAAGCTTGTAATAGATTCAACTGAGCAGAGGCCAAGAAATGTGGTGCGTAATCGTTATTTAACGCAATCGCATTCGCTATATGTACACGGGCAGTAGCAAAATTCTCATCAGTTGCTGCACTTGTTGCCAGTACATTCTTAAATTTTTTGTATTCCATGTCTGCCATGGTTACTCGCGTTAAATAGACCCCTAAAAAAATACTTGCTATCAATATAGATACAAACGAGAACGAGGTAATAATAGAATGTTGCGGTGATTCTTTTATTTTTAATATTGTAAGCGTACCTTTCTCACGAATAGCATCAAACAACGCTACGACCAGCCCCATCAACAACACCCATACAAACCAAACCGTAACAGAAGGAACAATCACCACAAAGGCTGTTACTAAAGTTGCCATCCCTGCCAGTAAAAAGATAAATAACAAACCTTCTTCTTGATACTTCTCTGTATGCTCTTGAATAGATTTTTGAGCTTTTAAAAAATCTGGCAATATTAATTTTGCTAATTGAGGATAGGCTACTAATAACACCAACACTAATGCCAATCCTAATCCAGAAAGGATAAATGCTACTAGCGCTAAAAACCCTAACAATCCAGTTGTTGTAAGCGATTCGGTTATAACATTGTTTGCAGCCCCAAACCGAACGTTCCAATACGAGGTATCGTTAAACGAAACCGGTCGATGCTGAGAGAACATATGTCCAAACGTTCCTGGCCCGCTACCTATTAACGCTTTTTTTGCGTTATCAAACAACGCTCCAGTCGTAATCCCCCAAGATGTGCTGCTAGACAACCGCACTTCCGATGGAACAGCAATTTGATTTCCCGTTGCAGAAGAAATACCATTCAAAACACTTGGCGCATTTAACAATAACGAAAATCCAGCAACAATAACTACCAAATACACCGTCCACAACCATTTAACTCTGATTGGCAATGTCTGTTGAAAAGAAAGAACACTTATAAGCAGAACAATAGAACCAACCAATAAAATGAGCCACGCTGTTTTAAACCCTATCGCATTTAAAAGTAATAAACCCAACACAACCCCAATCGTTCCAGCCACTCGCCACCCCCATTGTTTGGTGCTTACTATATAGCCTAAGCCAATAACAATTAAAACAGAAACCACGGTTGCAAGATCTAGCTGAGAACCAACCGTACTAAACCCTTGCTGAACCCATGGGAATATTCCTAAATAACCAAGCAACGCTCCTAATACTGCGAGTGTTGTAGAACCAATAAGTAACCCTAAAAGCGTATACACCTGTTTTCTAGAACGAACCGTGTTTACAATAAGAAAATAGAGTATTGCTAAAGAAAATATCGCCAAGAACGACGGCAAGCCATTACTGTTCATGCTAAATGCACTTAACAATGGTGAATAGGAAAACAACGACGATACTGCAAATACTCCTACTACCGCTAGCAACATTATATCGAACGGCGTTCGTACAATCGTAAGTTCTCTGTCTTTTATCCCACGAGCAAGCCACAACAACAGCCCCAATAGCGCCCCACCAATCAAAACGAGCTGTTTAGCAATCGGCAACACCTGCGAAGTCATGGGTAAAAACACTAACGGCATTAATATAACAACTAAACAAAGCACTCCAAAGACAAGCGGATGTGATACTGCCTGTGCAACAACATGCTTTTTAATATCTTTAGTAGATGTCCGCCAGTCTTCTGATTTTGAATCTGTTTTTGGTTCGTGGGTCATAGAAAAATATTTATATAGCTATAGTATACCTATTATTTTTAAATTGATGAATTTTGAATAAAATAATCTAGCGCTGGTTGAATTAATAGTTCTGTTTCGCTTTGAGCGATAGCAACTACCTGAATAAGATCGCCATCTTGACCTTGAGTAAGTTCACCGGTAGTAGATGATAAAAAGTATCTTTTGCCTGATTCTAAATCCTCGAACCCTCCGAGCACGCCACCAATCGCAACCGTTATTTCATCTCCATCATTAATTTCGTCGGTTACAATAAGTCCTATAGCAGGTGCCGTGTCTGTAGACGCTGCGCTTGCGAGAGAAACAGTTGAATCGCCAGAAATATATACCGCCATTCCTTTCTTTGCGCTATAACACTCGGCCCAACTGCAATCAAACGTGTAATTTTGAACAACAGCAGACTCTACTTCTAGGTTTCCGGTGATAGTAACATCTCCAACAAATTCTATCTTCTCTGCATTGCCGTCTGCATTTATAGTTAAAGTCTTTAATTCCTTATTAAACACCACGCCCAGAGCAAGCAAAATACTGCCTTCCGTGTCTAAGTATTCTTCGTTGCCACCAAACCAATGTGAATTCACAAACACATGAATACTTCCTTGCTCTTCTGTTGAATCAAACGATTCAAGCGCCATCCCCACTACTCTTCCTGGCTCAACAGCTTTCATACCAACTCCAGCAATGGGTGAAGATGTAATCATATCTCCAATTGCGATTGACCCATTTTCCCCAGAAACTTTTACTGGCACACGCCCAGAAAGTGCGACTGGGCGAGGGTTTTCATGTTCTTCAAAATTTTCACCTATCACCTGGCCTGGCTCTGTAGAAACTATTCCCAAACTATTTGAGCTATATGCTGTGTCTGTTTTTACAATCCAGGCTTTAGAACCTTGCAAATCGTCTTGTATTACTTTTTCTGCCTCTCGCTCAGGATCTATCATAACAATATCTCCAGCCTCTATAGATGAATCTCTCGTTCCATACTCTTCCGCAAAATCAGCTGGGGTACCAGAACAGTCTGTAATATCCGTCTGACCAGAGCCATCCCAACATAATGCGTCTGTTCCAGCAGAAGCCGGCGCACCTATATTAACGATTCCATCGAATCTGACCTCTCCAGTATCAGCCCAAATGGCATAATTATTAGTACCCTCATCTGCCACACTTGCCGTATATATTACGGCTGTATTTGTTACTGCAGCAGTTCCATTTTCTGTTACTTTAGGTTCAGTAAGGCGAAGAGTTGCGATTGTTGTGTGCGCATAGTCCGAGTTAAGAGTATATCCATCCGGCACGATATTCACAAAATAATGACCACCCTTGGTGTTACCAGAAGGAACAGTGATGAGTCCACGAGTATCTATCGCACTACCAATCGAGTTTGATGTAAGCTCAAAATCTCTATTAACAATAAGTGTCTGATTGGCATTAACTGCTTGAGCGTTTCCTATCGCCATGTAGCCCTCCATATCCAAATTCCCTCGAACAGTTGCTACACCAGAAGCAAGTCCTATCAAATCTGTATCTGCTGTTAAGCCAATAGAACCGCCATCTGCTAAAATATTTCCATCAAACCGAGATACACCGCCATCTACAAATATCGAATAATTATTGTCTCCCTCAGTGGGGTCATTATTAATATAAAGAGTAGATGCATTGGTGATAGTGCCTGAAGTAAGAGTAATTTGAGGTTCGTTAAAAGCTACTGTTGCTACATTGGTGTGGGTGTTTCCTGAATTAATAGTTACCTGTGACGACACATAAAGACCTTGATACACATCACCTGTCGAAGTATAGGTCATTACCCCGCCAACGCGTAGTTGAGCCGGTGCAGTACTAGCGGTTTCATATGTACGCTGTACACGCAATGTTGTTCTAGGGTCTAAAGCTATACCGTTGCCAAGAACTCCATACCCCTCTATATCGACATTTCCTGCAACAGTCAGCTCGCCCGAAGCACTCAAGCGCATTGTCTCTGCCAATGGATTTCCTCCCCCAGGCATCTGATCCCACACAAACGCAGTCCCAACATCCCCAGCCGCTGGGGTGGCGTCATCTACTTCTGCTGAAAATTGAGCAGCCAAAGTGGCAAAATCTACGCCATCGGCAGGTAAAAACCTTACTTCTCCAATTTTATCGTCGTCTTGAACTATAGTATTCGACCCTATGGTCGCATGCCTGCTTTTAAGAAAATCTATGCCTCCTGCTGTTGCGGCTGCCGACCATTGCCCAATAATTTGGTTCGAATCTGCTGCTGCTGTCCCAAGAAGTTGTAACTCTCCCAAAGAAGATGCTGTTACCTGCGCGGTGTTACCTATTACAACGCCTGTTCCATTAGAAAAAATCGTATCTGTTGTTGGGGTTATCGTCACTAGCCCAGAGGCATCAGAAGAAAGAGAATCCAACGAGATATCTCCCGCGTTTGTGATGTTACCATCAGAAAAACTTGTTGCTGTAGTGGAAGCTATAACAAGGGTCCCATCGTCTGTAATAGTATTGTCTGTAATAACAGTCCCACCAACCGTAAAATCGGTTGAGGCATCTATCGTTGTGGCGCCTGCGATGGCCCCGTTGATGGTTAAAATATCCGCAGCAAGGCCAAGAAGATTTGAATCAGAAGTTACCCCGATATCTCCACCATCCACTAACAGGTCACCGGCCATAGTCACCGTAGCCTCGTCTAATGTCATTAAAGTTGTCACCGTATGTGGAGTAGTCCCAGAACCGCCAACTCTTGGAGTCTGAAATATTATTTGGCCGACATCTCCTGTGCCTGTACCAGCACCGGCTGCAATTGTTAAATCTGCGCCGGCTTGATTGGTGCCGCCAGATAAATTGGCCCCCCTAAGCGTATTTCCTGTAGCAGCAGATGTGCCTTGTTCTCCTGGACCAATAATTAAATTACCAGTCGCACTAATGCGCATGGTCTCTGCCAGTGCTGCTGCCCCGCCTGCCATCTGCTCCCACACAAATGCCATCCCAACATCTCCAGCCGCTGGGCTGGCGTCGTCTACCTCTGCAGAAAACTGGGCAGCCAAGGTGGCAAAATCTACACCATCGGCAGGTAAAAATCTTACCTCTCCAATTTTATCGTTATCTTGAACAATAGTGTTAGAACCAATAGTCGCATGCCTGCTTTTAAGAAAATCTATGCCTCCAGCTGTAGCAGCGGCTGACCATTGCCCGATAATCTGGTTCGAATCTGCGGCTGCTGTCCCAAGAAGTTGTAACTCGCCTAACGAAGATGCTGTCACCTGAGCTGTGTTACCTATTACAACTCCTGTTGCGTTAGAAAAATGGGTGTCTGTTGTTGGAGTTATTGTTATCGCCGCACCGCCATCAGACGAAAGAGAGTCTAATGCTATATCACCTACATTTGTAATAGGATCATCAGAAAAACTTGTTGCCGTACTAGCGTTAATAACAAAAGTACCATCGTCTGTAACAGTATTATTTGTAATAACTGTCCCTCCGACTGTAAAATCTGTAGAAGCATCTATCGTAGTGGCACCTGCGATGGCTCCGTTTATAGTTAAAATATCTGCAGCAAAACCAAGAAGATTTGTATCGTCCGAAGTACCAAGGTTATAAGACGTTCCACCATATATATTTCCAGAAGTATCAATACTTAAAAACGTATTTGTTCCTGGCGAAGTTCCGTCTCCAATCGCGAATGTATCATCATTATCTCCTCCAGCGTCGTCTTGTACTCCAATCCAAAAATCGGTATCTGTCGCGGTGGTAACATCAAAAATAATAGAAGGATCTGCTTTTGTTATTGTTTGGTTGGCAGTAAAAGTATTTGCCCCTAAAATTGCCAACGTTCCACTGGTTGGCACTGTTACATTTGTGGATCCGGTGGTTGTAATAGTTAAATCGTTATCTCCAGAAAACGCGATGGTAGAATCTGGAATGGTAAGCACCCCGCTACTTGTAGTTGTAACTGTTAATCCATTAAGCGTTGTAACAATTCCAGTAGTAAATGTTCCTGCTGCTGGAGTACCACTCCCTATCGCATCTGGAGCTGCCCAGGTTTTACCACCAAGATTAGTTGCTTCGTATGCAATAAATGCTGATGGCACAACGCCTAAAACTTTTCGAGGAGTGAGTGTTTCCCAACTTGGGCTCGAAGCCGAAGCCCCACCAACATCTACTTCTAAATACAATGTCTGGTTAAAATCGATAGTCGAAAGACTTGTTCCGCTCACGCTTCCTATCATTACACTAAATAACCCATTCACGGTTGGCACCATTTGATCCGATCCGGTTCCATCACACGTCGCACCGCTATCTGGGCTGTAACAATGTGTTTCTGTCCAGATTGGGTCGCCACCAGCAGCACACGTTGCGCCAGTACATAAATCGAATCGTATGTTATAGCTATCGTCTGCTACTGCTATGTCGCTGGTGTTGGTTAACTTACCTTGATAATTAATTTCATAATTTAAAGCAGCGTTTGCAACACCAAAACTTCCGGCGCTTATGCCGGTTATCATTACTAACAAAACCATGATGTAAAAAAGCTTTCTCATGGGCGTAATTCTTCCTCTATAGTATACCACGACGATACTGCCTATTTATTTCTTAAAAATGTGGACAACCGATACATAAAAACGGCTCATTCGTGAGCCGTTTAACAAGGCATGCAAAACTCTCCCCAGTCACTTCGCTTTCAGCTACGGACGGGGCAAGCCTAACCCTCTCTTATGCAAAGAGAGGGGATATCTCCCGCAACTAGAGGACCTTTATGCAAAAGGAAAGGTCGGAAACGCTCCCCCTCTTTGCATAAGAGGGGGCCGGGGGGAGTTTCATTCATTTCCTTCCAACCGTTTACAACTAAAATAAACAGTCTGCACGACATCATCTATATTCTCAAAAATTTCTTTGCTATTAAATCTTTCCACATGAATTCCAACAGACGCTAGGTACTCCTGTCGATTTTTATCATACTCAAATTTCCCTTCATGAGATATTCCATCAACCTCTATGGCTAACTTCAATTTTGGACAATAAAAATCGACAACATATTTTGAAATACTATATTGCCGGAAAAATTTATATCCTAGCTGTTTTCTTCGCAGTCGTTGCCAGAGAATGTTCTCACCCTTTGGCATTTCTTTTCGTAAAATTTGACGGAGTATTTTTTTATTTCTGTCGTTATACATAAATAACCCTCCCCAGCCCTCCCTTGAGGCAAGAGAGGGAGTATAGCAGCCCCCTCTTTGCATAAGAGGGGGATTAAAGGGGGAGTTTATGCTTTTAAAAAAACTACAAAGCAGTTGCCGTCGCAGTCACAGTCGCTTGATACGTCCCACCCGGAGTAATGTGAGATGAGCCAGATTCTACCCGCAATCGTATTGTTGTAGCAGTTCCAGATGGATGGTTTGGAGTAGTTGCAGACGCAACTTTTTCGTTTGAAGTATCGAAATCGTGCCAACAGCGAGAAGAAGTGTCGTTGCTGCTGGTATTACACGTAGAAGAAGCATTATCTAAATATTTCGCAATTAAATCAGTTCCTTCTGGAGTAAACCCAAATTCTGCGTCAGAAGAGGCCACAGACCAATCATAGTCTGGCGTACCACCAACAGCAGGCCCATAGTCTGCAATAGTGTCTACACCTACCTCACATCCACCGCTTACACATTGCATAGAAGGGTCGGTAGAAGATTTTACATAAAACTCATACCCAGCGTCTCCGTCTGTTGTAACCGTCCATACGGCAGTATCTTCTTTCTGGCCACCAGTAACGCCACCTAATCCGGCACTAAATGTTACATCTCCAGGTGCAGATAATGTAATAGTCCCCGGCTGCATTTGTTGGTATCCTGCGTGAATATTATAACTAGCACCCGTTGCTTTGCCCGACGAAATCTCTCCAGAGGTAAAATCGAGTTTATAGGTTGCAGAAGATATTCTATCATCACTTCCAGCATTTACAGAATCCGAAGGAATTTTATAACTCGCACTTGTCATGGCAGCAGAAACATACACCAACGGCAAGGCAACGACAAAAGCAGCTGCCAGGATTGTTCCTAACAGCCAAGCTTTTTTTGAATATTTATTTTTGTCTTGTCCCACCTCCATAAAATACTTCTAATCAGTATTATTTCACTCGAATTTTAATATGCTTATGTAGCCATTTTACAAGAATAACCAGTACTACAATCGCTCCAAACAATCCAAGTGCGAATTTCCATGGAATAACCCAAAAGGTAAAACTCTTTTCGTCTATAATATCTCCATAGCCTCTGTTTATCTCAAAATCTGCAGTATATTTTCCTAATCGAAACAACCCACTCTCCCAATCTACACTACGGAAACGCGTTGCCCCCGGAAGAGCAAACCAGGGCGGAATTTCTACCTGATCAACTACACTGCCCGTCATATTTGTTATGGTTGCAATTCCATAAGGAACTAAATAAACATTTCCTGTATTTTTATAATAAATATCTAGTGGAATATCACCACCAGAATATATTGATTGTTCTGTACCTACTTCTACCACCTCTCCAGCCTCGGTTACCGGACCACTCACTCTTACAAAAAACAATGTACCAAGCTGGGACTCTATTTTCACCTGACTAGCAACTCCGCCCTGTTCTAACTCTTGTTTTGGTGGCGAAGTCCGCAACAGAACAGCTCCTAACAAGTTTCCCGGCTCTGCATCTGCTGGAATAGAAATTGTTACTGGCATTACCATTCTTTCTCCGCTCTCTAACTCAAATTCTGAAAGTTCTGGATGTAAAAAATCTTTCAACGAATAAGGACCTCGTTTGTCCCCAAGCAATACAACCACATCTTTAGGGTCTTCGCCACCAGAAAAGTCCTCTATACTGACCTGAAACTCCATTCGCCTTCCAAGTCTATTAGAAATAAGCAACTCCCTGCTTGTTGTTTCTCCTGGGTCTAAAATTAATTCGGTTTTACCCGGCCCTAACACAAAATCGTTATTATTTGGTGAAACATCTATCTCTTCTATCCTATAGGCTTGTGCAAGTGGAGCAAAAAGAAACACCCCAATAATTATAATTACGGTGTATCCTGCTGTCTTTTTAAAAAATCGAGATAGTTTCATATTTAAAATTTAATATTTTTATTTAAACTCCACACTCTATATTTTACAGCATGGTTCCGGTTAGAGTTATTGTTGAAGTATACCCGTCTTCTACTACAAAACCGTCGGCATCAAACGCGCCAGCCGGTGGATCTATCTCTACCTGAAAATCTGCCTGTATTACCTCTCCTGCTACTGGTGTTTCGTCTGTAGTAGTAGCAAGCAACTCTTTTGTTCCAGAAGTATTTGTACTAATCCAACATTTAGAATCCGTAAAAGTCGCACCGGTTGCACAGGCCGAAGCATTGTTTAAAAAACTCGCATCTATTTCTCCGTCTGGAATTGTTGTTGCTGTTGCATTAAGCGCATAGCCAAATTCAGCGTTTCCATCATCTACCACAAACGTGAAATCTGGCGTACCTGCTACCGCCTCTGTATAATCTGCGATACTATCGCCCTGCGCATCCCCTGCAAGCGTCGGCGAAGCATCCGCGTGCAAATGAACGGTATAACCGGCATTGTTATTTGTTACAATTGTCCACGCAGCACTTCCAGTCGAAGTACCACCGGTAAGACCTGCTATCGCAGAAAACGTTACATCTGAAGGCGCTGTTATTGTTAATTCAGCAGTAACCGAAAGCGTTACATCTACTGCATCTGTTGTTTGAGCACTTAAAAGCGCTCCTTCAAACCCAATAAACCCTGCAACTGCAAGGAAAAATATAAAACTACTGGAAAGGAGAATTTTCTTCATGAACTATTATTATATACTTAGTATACCTTTTCTTTTATATAATCTACAAGGTTTCGTTTCAAAAAAACTAAATCATTGTTGCCGTCATTGTTATGGTAGACGTATATCCGTCTTCAACCACAAACCCGTCTGCATCAAACGCTCCAGATGGCGGGTCAATTTCTACTTGAAAATTTAATTGAATCGCCTCTCCCGTTGCTGCAGTTTCTCCAGTTGTTGTTGCGAGTAATTCTTTAGATCCAGACGTACTCGTACTCAACCAACAGTTTGCGTCAGTAAGTGTTGCTCCTGTATTACATGTATCTGCGCCATTATTCTTGAATGAAGCGTCTATTTCGCCTGTTGTAACTGTTGTTCCTGTAGTGTTTACGGTAAAGCCAAATTCTGCGTCACCGTCATCTACTACATAAGTATAATCTGGTACTCCTGCCGAGGCTTCGGTATAGTCTGCAATACTATCACCCTGGGCATCGCCAGCTAATGTCGGCGAAGCATCTGCATGAAGTTGTAATGTATAACCAGCATTATTGTTCGTTACTACTGTCCATGTTGCTGTTCCTGTCGAAGACCCACCAGTTAAACCTGCGATAGCAGATAATCCAATATCGGAAGGCGCTGTTATTGTTAATTCAGCAGTAACCGAAAGCGTTACATCTACTGCATCTGTTGTTTGAGCATTTAAAAGCGCTCCTTCAAATCCAATAAACCCTGCAATTGCAAGGATAAATACGAGACTGGAACTCAAAAGTAATTGTTTCATATAATTCTTCCTCAAATTATACCATACCCGCACCTGCTTTGTGCAATATTATATCCGTTTTCTTTTGGCACGCAACAGAAGGGCCCCGCCTATTCCTACAATCAAAACAATACCTCCTATAAGCATCCGTTCATCAAAAAATTGAATCTCTCTAACATTTATTACCTCTCGTGGGATAATATTTTCCGTACGAACATTGTTTCTGTTGTCTACGGCTGTTACATAAATATTTTTATTCAAAGATTGATCTTTTAACCGAACAGGACTTTTAACAGCACGCCACAGCTTAGTTGGTACTGGAGTAGGAGTATTAATTACTTCATCCGCCGAAACTTCGGCAAGTAAATAGTGAGAAAGCCCGCTTCCCTTATCTTGTGTATCAAACACCGCATGCCATGCACCAGCTATTTTTACAATCGCAATCGTAAAATTCTCTGGAGGAAAACTATCAACAACATCGACCGGCCTTTCTGGTACTATTTCTTGCCCTTCTTCTGTTTCTCTTGTTACGAGTGCTTCCACTGTTTGATTTGATATCTCAACAGGAGTTCCTTTCCCATCATGCTTATATACCACGGCTTGTACAAATGAGATTATATGCGAACCATAATCTCTTGGAATTATAATAACCGAAAGCACCTTTCCTTCTTCGTCTGCAAACCCACCAGGGATAATACCCGAAAACTTAATACTATTGCCTTTTAATTCTGGAAACTCAACCCAATGCGAAACAACCGAACTTCCGTCCGAAATTTCCTTTACCTCCATGCCTTCGGGTATGCGAATCTCGCCTTCCACTGCATTTAATTTTTCTGTTGGCAATAAAACAACCTCTATTTCGCCTTTTACATCTTTTTGCCATTGTTTGGTGTTGCTTATTATCACCATCTGCTCCTGCTGAGCACTCACAACACTCGGGAAAACTAATATCCCCAAGAAAAGAAACAATAAAACTTTTGATATCACATTCATATTTATTATGGAGCGCCTAGCCTGTCCAATAATACGCCAAAATACTCATATCTTGCATGTTTACCTCTCCGTCATTGTTTACATCTACTTTTTCTAATTCTTCTTTTGGAATAGACTCAACCGGCTGTTGAAGCCAATACTTTATTATTGCAAAATCTATTTCGTTAACCGCATTGTCGTTGTTGGCATCTAAAAAAGCGGCTTCTGGAATTAATACTTCCCCGTCTGGAATGCTAGACTCCTTGTCCCCTGGTGCCACAAATTTCTTTTCTATTGCTATCCCATCCGACCACACACTTCTTTCTTCTCCAATCACCACGGCAGCACGTACTTGCAATTCAGAGTCAATTAAAATTTGATTCTCCTGAACCATTATACTCCAACCACCGTCTGTGCCAGAACTTCCAAGCACCTCTAAATACTCTTGGCCTGTTTCAGGTTCAATAAAAGAAAGCACCACCTGGCTATTCGGCACAGCGGTACCAATAAATTGGAAACCGGTATTAATCTTTGTTCTATAAATAGATGGCGGCAGAATAATATCGCTTAACACCGTAGTAACATCTCTGCCGAGTTCGCGAGAAAAAGTAACAAGCCGAGTTTCAAACCCCAAAGTATCTGAAGCTCGTATCCCCCACACATAAGCCCCTGGTGAAAGATTCGGCACAATAATTTTATACGAACCTAATCCATCAGTCGTAACACGCTGAATAAGAGTGCCGTCCTTTAACAACACAACTTTAGAGCCAGGCGATGTCTTCCCAAGAAAAACCGTAAATGTTTGTGTTTCTACGATATCTGGATCTGTAATTGGAATCTCTCCAGGAATTAAGCCTAAAAATGGATTTACAACTGATGCAGGTGGCGCCTCTGGCTCTGGGTCAGGCTCCGGATCTGGGTCTTCTTCTGGTGGTGTCCCAGGATTCGTAACAGTAAGCGTAACATTTACCTGATCAGTAGCTGCAGAAACGAAAGAAAAGCTCGAAACAGCAATAATCATTATGAGCACAATTAAAAACTTCTCTGAATACAACTTTTTCATTTTACATTTCTTATTTCTGTATAAATTTTGCTATTTTTCTTTTTCCGACCTGAACAATCACCTCGCCAGCAGCAAGACCGGTGTCTATTCCCGATACTTTTTCTTGATTCATCTTTACTGCCCCTTGTTCTATCATTCTTCGGGCTTCGGACTTGCTCGAAACTAATTTCGCCGTAACGAGGGCGTCTACTAACAATCCGCCTTTCCCCTCTATCTCTACTTCTGGAATATCTTCTGGTAATGCGCCTTCTTTAAAAACACTATCAAAGGCTTCGAGTGCTTTTTGTGCCTGCTCTTCTGAATGATAAATCGTTACAATCTCTTTTCCTAATCGGGCTTTTACATTCCGTGGGTTTTCGCCTGTCTTTAAACTTTTTTTCAATTCCTTAATTTCCTCAGTAGAAACAAAGGTTGTTAACTCGAAATATTTTATAATCAATTCATCCGAAATACTCATTACCCGTCCAAACATGTTTTCTGGTGTATCCAACACGCCAATATAATTATTTAACGACTTCCCCATCTTCTGAACCCCGTCTGTGCCTTCGAGGATAGGGACTGTTACAATGTTTTGAGGATTCTGACCATACATTTCCTGGATTGTCCTTCCGGCAAGGAGATTAAACGTCTGGTCGGTGCCACCAAGCTCTACATCTGCTTTTAATTCAACCGAATCGTACCCTTGCATAAGTGGATACATAAACTCATGCAGATAAATCTCTTGTTTTTGCTTCACGCGTTGCTTAAACATATCTCGATGCATCATCTGCTGAGCCGTAAATGAAGACGCCAGCCGAATTACCTCTTTAAATGTCATGTCATTAAACCATTCCGAATTCGGACGGATCTCTAAATCGTCGGTATCTATCATTTTTGCAGCCTGCTCTACATAATGCTCGGCATTTTTTTGTAATTCTGCCTCTGTTTTTGGTGGCCGAGCCTCCATTTTTCCTGTAGGATCCCCAATCTGGCCCGTAAATGTTCCCACTACTAATACTATCTGGTGGCCAAGTTCTTGAAATTCACGTAATTTACGTAATACCACCATATGCCCCAAATGCAAATCTGCGCCAGAGGGATCTATTCCCAATTTGACACGTAATTTCTTTCCTGATAAAAGTTTCTTACGGAGATTATCTTTAACAAGAACCTCACTTACACCTCGTGTTAGCACCTGCTCAATTTTTTCTTTATTGGTCATAGACAACAAATACGTCAAAAAGTCTACCGCTATTATTAAAAGTTTGCTAGACTACACCCATCGTTCAACTACACTAACAGTATCACGCAGAATAACTGATGACAATAACAATAACGATGACATTTGCTGTGTCATGGTCATGATTATTGTCATTGTTTCCTCATTTATATGACTGCACGCCATTCTCGGTCTTGGAGAAACCTCCCATCTCAAAAACAAGATCAAAGACCATCTAAGCCTCGTCAACGCTCCAAAGCCCGGAGCCTTCTTTTTCTATTAATAAAAAAAAGCATCCCATTGCTTATTGTCGCCATACTCATCGGTTCTTCACTGCTTGCAGGCGCATTTTGGTGGTATTCGAGAGAACTTCCAGACCCAGAAAACCTTCGTAAACGAGATGTGGCACAAACAACTAAAATATACGACAGAACAGCAGAACATATATTATACGAAATCCACGGCGAAGAAAAGCGAACCCTCGTTCGGTTGGCAGAGCTGCCAGACCATGTAAAATGGGCAACTATCGCTCTCGAAGATAAAGATTTTTATCAGCACGGAGGATTTGATCTTACTGGAATTCTACGCGCAATGGTAAAAAACCTAGCCAGTGGTGATTTAACTGGCCAAGGTGGTTCTACTTTAACCCAACAGCTTGTTAAAAATGCTATTTTAACGCGCGAAAAAAGAGTCTCGCGTAAAATAAAAGAACTTATTCTTGCCTACCAAATAGAAAAGAAATTTACAAAAGACGAAATTTTACAACTCTATCTAAACGAAATCCCGTATGGCTCTAATGCCTACGGAATCCAATCTGCCAGCCATACTTTTTTTGGTAAAGACGCTCAAGACTTAACCATATCCGAATCCGCCCTGCTCGCATCTCTTCCGCAAGCGCCTTCCAGGCTTTCTCCGTATGGCTCGCATCTAGAAGCAATGAATGCCCGCCACATGACAACACTAAAAATGATGCATGATCAAGGGTATATTCAAGACGACGAATATAAACAAGCTCAGGACCAAGAACTAGAATTTAAACCGCGGATAGATAAAATAGAGGCGCCACATTTTGTGTTTTATATCCGGGAACTGCTTTCAGAAAAATATGGCGAAACAATGATAGAACAAGGCGGGCTTAAGGTTGTTACAACTCTAGACTACGACCTTCAGAAAGACGCCGAGAAAGCCGTTGCCGACAAACTCGAATTTATTCAAGCAAATGGAGGTTCGAATGCAGCACTTGTGGCGATAGATCCTAAAAACGGCCAAATCCTTTCGATGGTAGGCTCGCACGACTTCTTTAATGACGAACTCGACGGGCAAGTAAATGTTGCGATTCGTCCACGCCAACCAGGTTCTTCTTTTAAACCAATGGTCTACATGACCGCCTTTAGAAAAGGCTATACCCCATCGACTATTTTATACGATGTAGTAACCGACTTCGAACCCAGCGACAACAATGAATACATTCCTCATAACTACGACTTAGAGGAACGTGGCCCTGTTACTATTCGGCAAGCTCTTCAAGGGTCGTTAAATGTTCCAGCTGTAAAAGCCCTGTATCTTGCTGGCCCCAGAAACGTTGTTTCGCTAGCGCAAGAACTAGGATACGCAACCTTAACAGACCCAGATAGATACGGATTATCGCTCGTGCTTGGAGGAGCAGAGGTAAAACTATTAGAACATGTTGAAGCGTATGGAGTGCTCGCAAACGAAGGAATAAAAAACCCAACAGCCGGGGTGTTATATGTAGAAACTCCAGACGGCGAAAAACTCGAAGAATTCGAAGAAGCCCCAGCACAAGTTCTTGATGCAGAAACAACCAGACTTATTACCGATGTCCTTTCCGACAATCAAGCACGCGCATATGTATTTGGAACAGACAGTGTATTGCAGCTTGGCAGCCGGCCAGTAGCAGCAAAAACCGGAACAACCAACGACTACCGAGACGCCTGGACCATAGGTTATACACCATCTATAGCTGTTGGTGTGTGGGTTGGTAATAACGATAACTCTCCAATGAAACGTGGAAGTGGGGGATCTGTTATGGCTGGCCCAGTATGGAATCAATTTATTCGCTCCGCGCTTTCTGGTACTGCGGTTGAAGAATTTAACAAACCAGAAGAAATTATAACCGAAAAACCAATTCTCGATGGCGTTGGAGGCGAAAAAACCGTAAAAATAGACAAATCAACCGGAAAACTTGCAACAGACAACACGCCACTGTCCATGATAGAAGAAAAAACATTCCGAGATTTACATAGCATTCTCCATTTTGTAGAGAGAGACAACCCAAGAGGCGAAGCTCCTAAAAATCCTGCGAAAGATTCGCAATACGAAGGCTGGGAAGCTGCTATTCTTCGCTGGGCAGATGAAAACGAAATAACCTCTACAGACGAACAGCCCCCAACAGAAGAAGACGACGTTCATATTCCTGCAAACAAACCATCGCTTACGGTATTTGAACCAACAGCAAACACCACCATTGCCTCTGTCGTTTTATCGCCTTCGATATCTGCATCTGCACCAAGAGGAATAGCACGTGTAGAGTATATGATAGACGGATTAGTCTGGGATGTTGTTGGTGGCGCCCCTTACGTGCGACCACTTTCTATGAGCCGACTTGGAAAAGGAAAACACGTGCTACGAATCACAGCTTTCGACGACGTCGACAACCAAACGACCATTGAAATTCCCTTCACTTACGAAGGCCCCTCTATAGACGGAGGTGAAGAAGGAATAGCAATTCCTCTATCACTTTCTTTAACGTGGCTTTCACCTATAGACAACAGCACTATAGAAACAGACACATTCCCGCTTACATTAACGGTAACAGTATCAAACCCAACAGTCGTTAAACGAGTAAATTATTACTACACTACCAATAATCGAGTCCCTACCTTTATAGATTCGACCCGAAACCCAGAAACAACGAATGTTACAACCACATGGCGAACCGCTCCAGCACCTGGAACGTATACCTTGTATGCAAACGTGGTAGACGAAGATAACTTAAGCTACCGCACAGACGAAGTTTCGGTAGTTGTTCAATAAATTTCATACCCCAGCTCTTATTTAAAAATGTCATTCTGAGTGATTAGCGAAGAATCTTCATTACAGGTATGCAGCCTATATGGAAGATCCTTCGACAAGCTCAGGATGACATTTTTTTAAACCAAACAGAAAACCGCCACAGAAAGGTTTCGCCGAAGCAGTTTTCTGTTTAGCGGTTGTAGGGGAGGTGTCGATGAGGGCTAAGCTGGTGGCAGAACAACCTCTTTGCGATACTCCCCCCTTCCTACCTTAATCCCAAGAGCCAAGATTTCACCAAGCAACCGCTCCATCACTTCGTCGCACCCGGCCTCGACTGCCAGATTAGCGAGGGCCCGGCCAATTCCATCCAGAAGGAGAAAGTTAATGAAGAGTTCACCCTTTTCCTCGCACAGAGCGATGGCCTGTCCCTTATCCTCGGCAGAAGTGAGAAATAGCCCCACCTGCCCGTCGACATCTTTGACTAAAAGGTTCACTAGCAACTCCTCCGTTGGTGCCTCAGCTCGGTGTTGAAGTATCGATTCGAGACAAAACGTTACCATTTCGAAGGATCTTTGTCAACCCAACTACTTCAATAAAAAAGAGACGCTTTGCGCCTCTCTTTTTTATTGTCACGAATAGTTAGCTCGCTGCGATAACTTCCGGCTTCGGGTCTTCTTTTTTTCGTAAAATTAAATACTGCTGCAAAATAGTAACCAACGTTGTAACAAGCCAGTACAACGAAAGTCCGCCAGGAAGTGTTATTCCAATCACCACCGTTAACACCGGCATCATATACATCATCTGCTTGTTCATCATTGCTGCAAACTTTTCGTCTTTTGCGCCAGGCACACTTGGCTGGCGATTATGCATAAGCATTCTGCTTGCAAAAAACTGCGCCACACCAGCAGTAACAGCAAGCAGTATCGATCGCTCTGCAAGATTCATGGTTCCAAAAAAAGCGATAGGGTTAATACTTTCCGGACGCGAAATAAACGAATACACTAAATCAAAATTTACACTTCCTAACCCATCTCGAAAAACTTTAAACACCGCCCACAAAAACGGCAATTGAATTAAAAGCGGCAAACACGAAGAAGCTGGATTAATCTTCTCTTCCTTATACAACTCCATTGTCTTCTGCGCCAATGCCTGTTTATCGTCTTTGTATTCTGCTTTTAATGCCTCTATTTTTGGCTGAAGTTGTGAAAGATTCTTCTGAGATTCTAACGCCCGTTTATTTAACGTCCACAACGCGCCTTTAATAACGATGGTAAGCAAAATAATCGCGACCCCTATATCGGGGATCATGTTATATAAAAAAATTAGAAGATTAAAAATCGGTTGATAAAAAATCGTTGTAAACATAGCTCCTTCTCAAACTTTTTAATTTAAATGTATTCTTTCTTCTTACGGGTTATCTACCCCGCCATCACTCCATGGATGGCATCGAAGAATCCTTCGAGACCCTTTGTGCAACCCTCTCACTATACCATATTTCTCTACCGCTTTATACGTATATTCAGAACACGTTGGATGAAATTTACATTGCCCATTCGGAACATAAAAACGCAAAGGCCCGTGATCAAGCGAGAGCGTTTTTTGGTACAACCGAATAGCAAGTAATATCAATTTACGCATACTACATGCAACCGAGCTTCTTTAAAGCAAACGAAAGCGTCTGTTTAATATCTTTATACTCTGCCTCCACCACAGTATTTTTTGCAACCACCACCACATCAATATTTTTCTTGAATTGAGATTTGTTTTCTTTTAAAACATCTCGTAATCGGCGTTTTATTTTATTTCTTACAACTGCTTTTTTGGATATTTTATTAGAGACAATAACCGTAGCTCTCGATTCCGCCTCGGTGTTTAATGCCGAGTAAACAACAAACAACGGAGTTTTAAACGAGCGTCCTTTTCGCAAAACACGCTTTATATCTTCTTCTTTGTGCAGTCGATGTTGTTTTTTTAACATAGAAAATCTGCTCTTCATAAGATACAAAACACCCCCAACAGGGGGCGCAATGAGTGTAAAAGCTTAAGCTGGAGTAAGTTGCTTTCGGCCTTTTGCTTTACGTCTCTTAAGGATATTTCTTCCTCCAGGAGAACTTGAACGCGCTCTAAATCCGTGAGATTTCGCACGTTTTCTTGTTTTTGGTTGATATGTTCGTTTAGGCATACGTCGGATCAAAGCTCCAGGTTACGCATTTTACAGAAGTAAAATACTTCACCTTTCACTTGCTCCTCCTTTTCAAAAAAATGCTTACTCGCCCAGAAGGCTGCGTCCACCATTTTTTTGAGATTGGAGAAGAACTCTTTTTTAATTACTTCCATCAAGCAGGAGCTACAATACCACACTCGATATGATTTAGCAACCCTTCCTATACAAGGGTTACACTCGCCACTGTAGCGCCGCTATCTTTTAGTCTCATCAATCGAACACCTTGGGTTGCGCGTTTAAGCACATTCACGCTTTTAAGTGGCAACCGAATAACCTGTCCTTTCGAAGAAACAATCACTAAATCTCCTTTTATCTCGATATTTTTATCATTCATCTCTTTTAACACCACTCTCGCAGAAACAATCGGACCGGTTTTCTTTGTAACATTGGCTGTTTTTATTCCAGAACCGCCGCGTTTCTGTACTTTATATTCCTTTGTATTGCTGCGCTTTCCATATCCGGTCTCGGTAACCACCAATAAATGATGCACCGATTCTTTTTCTTCTTCGCCATCTACCAAATCCATCCCAATAATACGGTCGTTTTCTTTTAACCTCATTCCTCGAACACCAGCGGCTGCACGCCCCATAGAACGGATATCAGCTTCATGGAACCGAATAGCTTGGCCTAAAGAAGACACCAGCATAATATCTTGTTTTCCTGTCGATGGCTTTACCCATTCGAGCTTATCCTCGCCTTTTAATTTTAATGCAATAAGCCCATTGGTTCGAATATTACTAAAGGCTTCCAGATCTACCCGTTTAATAACACCATTCTGAGTAACCATCACAAAAAACTTCTTCTTTTTCATGTCATCCACCGAAAGAATAGCCGAAACTTTCTCTGCAGGATGCAGCGACAAGAAATTTACAAGCGCCTGGCCTTTAGAGGTTCTAGAGGCAACCGGAACTTCATATCCATGTAACTGGAATACACGTCCGCGGGTGGTAAAGAACAATAGTTGCGAATGCGTGTTCGTGGTAAGAATTTTCTCTACCATGTCTTCCTCTTTTGTTGTTAACCCAATAACCCCCTTACCGCCTCGGCCTTGAGATTTAAATGTATCAGGCGAAAGCCGCTTTATATAGCCATCGCGGGTTAGCATAATAACCACATCTTCTTTTGGAATAAGATCTTCTTGGCTAAATTCTCCTATTCCAGTAGGAACAATCTCGGTTCGGCGATCTTCTCCATATTTTTCTGACAAATGCGCGATATCTTCTTTAATAATCCCCAACACCTTCTTTGCACTCGCCAAAATAGATTCTAAATCTTTAATAATCGCTTTTATTTCTTTTAATTCGTCTTCGATTCGTTTTCTTTCTAAGTTTGCTAGCTGATGAAGCCGCATATCCAAAATCGCATTCGTTTGAATTTCGGTAAACTTATACTTCTTCATTAATTTTTCTTTTGCATCTGGTCTGTCTGCGGAAGCACGGATCAGCTTGATAATCGCATCAATATGGTCTAATGCTTTTACCAATCCTTCTAAAATGTGTTCGCGTGCTTTTGCTTTTGCTAAATCATGCTCGGTTCGCCTTCGAATAACCTCTTTGCGGTGTTTTAAATATTCTTCTAACACCATTTTTAGCGTTAACACCCGTGGTTGAATACCATCAACTAACGCCAGCATGTTTACATGAAACTTGTCTTGCAACGACGTCATTTTATAAAGTTGATTCAAAACCTTCTGAGGATACGCGTCTTTCTTTAATTCTATTACAATATGCACGCCATCTTTATTCGACTCGTCTCGAAGCCCAGAAATACCTTCGAGTTTTTTGTCTCTCACCAAGGCTGCGATTTTTTCTATTAACGTAGATTTGTTTACTTGATACGGAATCTCGGAAACAACTATTCTGTGCTTGCCTTTTACCTCTTCTATTTCTGCTTTTGCACGAATAACAATCCCGCCTTTGCCGGTTGCATACGCCTGTTTAATGTCTGCGTTATTATAAATAATTCCGCCAGTAGGAAAATCTGGGCCTTTTAAATGCTTCATTAAATCTTCTACCGAGGCGTCTTTGTTTTCTATTAAACACGAAATAGCATTACACACCTCTCTCAAATTATGCGGCGGCACATTTGTTGCCATCCCAACAGCAATCCCTAATGTTCCGTTTACTAAAAAGTTAGGCAGCTTTCCTGGAAGTGGGCGGGGTTCATTTTGCGAGCCATCGTAATTTGGATGAAAATCTACCGTATCTTTTTCTAAATCCAACAATAATTCCTCTGCTATCGGCATTAACTTACATTCGGTGTACCTCATCGCCGCTGCTCTATCGCCATCCATCGAACCAAAGTTTCCTTGACCGTTTACCAAGGGGCTACGCATCGAAAAATCTTGCGCCATTCGAACCATGGCTTCATATACAGAAGAATCGCCATGCGGATGATATTTACCCAACACCTCACCAACCACGGTTGCAGATTTTCTAAATTTCGCTTGAGATTTTAAACCAATATCCCACATAGCATACAAAATTCTACGCTGAACGGGTTTTAAGCCATCGCGGATATCTGGTAACGCCCGAGACACAATAACAGACATGGCATAATCTAAATACGATGTCTGCATTTCTTCTACAATCGGCCGTGGCTCTACTTTTCCAATAGCGGTAAAATCGTCTACCTGGGCTTCTTCTTGTTTTTTCTTTTTAGCCATAAAATTATTACTAATCTTGTATCTTTACTATGTAGTGTCAACTCTGGATTAATACCTATTGTATAAACCTCTTGTTTGGAAAATTTCTAATTGCTCTAATTTCTAATTCACCTAATCAATACACCAAGCCTCAACAATGCACAGACCTGAATCATTGTTCATTGGTTATTGGGATTTGATTAGTAATTACTAATTAGATCAATTAGAAATTTTCATTGCCTTATTCACTTATTACTCTCCCAAATACTTTCTCTTCCATTTTTTTTAAATCCTCTTCGGTAACATCTTCCACTTTTATGCCTTTCACCTTTCCAGAAGCTGGCCATAACGAGGCCAAGGACCGAAACTCCTTCCCTATACTCTGAAACAACCCTGCTTTTTGCCCAGCCGCTACTTCACTATCAATCCGTTCGAAGGTTGTTCCTAAAGTAAGCAACCAGCCACCAATAATGGCTGCCGTAATAATCGCAACACACAACGCCATAACTGCATGCGCTGCACGAGCTGGAAATACTTTTTTCGTTTTTTTATCTTCTTTAAACATATCCCCATTGGCTACTATGGAAGCAGTTTGTAATAGACCGTCTCTTCTGCCGGCAAATCTTTGTGCGTAATACGTAATTTTTCTTCTGCCACCAAATCTTTTGCACCAACAGCTTTAAAGAACCCATCTACCTCGTCTCGTTTAGGTTTATACCCCTTAATGGCATAATCCATCGGAATAACAATCCTTGGTTCTATCTGGCTAATCACATCTGGTGCTTTTTTGGCATCTAATACATCGTGGCCACCTACTGGCAAGAGTAATACATCTACCCCTTCTATATACTCGAGTTGATAATTTGTAAGCCCACCAGAAATACCAGCACAATGCCCGATGGTTACTCCTTCGGCATTTACAACAAACAAATTCCCGGCTTTTCCGTCTACCCCATACACAAAAATCCCGTGAGATTCGTATTCTCCCGGAGAATCGATTAAAACAACTTTCTCTTCAGCAGGCTTTACTCTGGCTGTGTCTATAGAACCAAAACCAGAAGACAAAACAATGTCGGCTTTTAAGGTATTCTGCCTTAATCCGACATCTTCTCCATATGGATCTATAACAACAATTGTTTTATCTATTTGCAATTTAAAGCCACTCCCACCAATCCACTGTATAATCATATAAATACAAAATTGTACTTTTTTATTCAGTTTGATTCAAAGCAATAACTCATAAATAATACCACAGCAACTACCCTTGGTCAATCAAAAAACGGCGCATTTAAGCCGCTTTTTGTTTTTGTTTTTATATGATTGTAGAAAGAGCGTTTACATGTGCAAGTGTCATCGTTCCCTCTAGTATAAACGCGTGGTGAACCCAGAACAAAAGGGAATGATGAGCTTGGTGGACTCCACCAGTGTGGAGTCAGTGGAAAGCATTCATAGCCAGTATCACACGAAGAAAATTAATGAACCTGTCTCTCATTAACATCCTCCTTGTGGAGTTAGTAATAAATACCCCGAAATTCTTATGGCGATTGTCCGCCATTAATAGGTATATTTCCGCCAGGAAGATTTTGTTGAATGCTCCCTGGGATAAGCCCTGTATGAGAGGGTGTAGTTGGAGATGATGCTGCTTCTCCAGGTGCTGGCCGGAGAGCAGATGTTGAACCTTTATTACGAAGATTGGCGATTCTATCGACAGCATCCTTCGCACGATCTGATTTATCGTGCTTTTTTCGTCTATCTAACAAATCTTGTGTAGTAGTGTTCTTTTTTTGTGGTGTGTTGATGTCTGCCATATACCTAATAAAAAACTATTTCTTCTATTTTTGGGTGACCAAAACAAAAGAAATAGCTTTTCTGCATTACCTTAAAATGATTTTTCTGTTGTTTTTGGTTTTTGTTTTGGGCTTTTTTCAAAGCTCTATAGGTATTATAGCACGAATTTCAGACAAAATCAACCCTCATTAATTCTAATTAAACAAAGCTTATTGACAAAACCCCTCTAATTCGCTATTATATTCACGCATCTAGCGTCCTTTCGAGCCTCTCCAGCCGCCCTCTCGATTGTAAGGAATAAGCCATGCCAACCACACTGACCGCCGAACAGCTGCGAGCAGAAATCGTCACACTGCTTGCAGAAACTACGATACCCTACGAAGCCGACGACAGGTCTCCCTACTCCTACGGAGCTTGCTTCCAAGAAGGCCCCCACCTTTCGCTCTGGATCCACACATATCTCGCAAGGGCTGCTCCAGAGAGAATAGCAATGGGTGTCAGCTTTCTCACTCGGAATCCAACCAGTCAAGATGATCGTCCTGTCCCACACAGAGAGATCCTCATCAGCACATGTGCAGAAGAACTAAAAACACAGAGCTGGAACGGGAGGATTGCAGCTCTTCAGGCGCTTTCACGCATCCCGGGAGAGGAACCCGAAGCCCTGATTCGCAGCCACTCAACAGACGACCCCAGCAAATACGTGAAGAGAGAGGCGCTTCGATTGCTCAAAGATCGCGAGAAACCCCACGTAAATAGGGTCGATCTCCGCTCGATCTGCGAATTCTTGGTGCTGAAATCCAGTGCCGGCGAGGTGGTTGAACGTGCAACACTGGGCAATCCCGAGATGCTCCTCTACTTCCTCTATTGGACCCCAAAGGGTCAAGCACCAGACCTCCAATTGGCCCTTGCGGAAGCATCCTAGCAAACCGCAACGACCATCTTTCCAAACCAGCGAACCAACCTTATACTTCCTGACCGCGCCTTTCGTTACGAGTGCGGTCTTGTTTTTTACTAAAATCACAATAAACACCTATATTTTCCACTATTTCACCTTCACAGCCGCCGCCATTGACTTCATTTAGCATTTTTGATACAGTTGGCTTACTTTATACGTATTATATGTCTTGGTGCCTTTGCATCCAGACGCTGAAAGGCTCCACCTAAAAAGGGGCTTAACGGCTAATCTTTCTCCAGAATGGAAGGTTGTGCCTTCTATTTTTATTTTTTATGGCACTTATTATCCCCGCAAACGACAACAAGAACGACGAAATGGATGCGTTACTCGATAAACATCCACAAAAATTGCCTAATACGGGCGATGTTATTGATGGTGTTGTTTTATCAATAGGAAAAAACGAAATTTTAGTTGATATAAACGGCGTTCTAACAGGAATTGTACGAGGAAACGAACTCCAAGACGAAATGGGAGAGCACGAAACTCTTGAAACTGGCGATACCATTACCGTTACGGTTGTAGACAAAGAAAACGAACGCGGACTTATAGAACTATCACTTAAAGAAGCTATCCACCAGCGAGCATGGGACAACTTACGAGAACTCGAAACCGGGCGCGTAAAAGTTGCTGTTACGGTTGTAGACGCAAACAAAGGTGGTTTAATTGTTAAAGTCGGTGGTGTTATCGGGTTTTTACCGGTATCTCAGCTTACTACAGAGCATTACCCCCGAGTTGAAGGCGGTGATAAAAACAAAATTCTCGATAAACTCAAAAGTTTTGTTGGCCAAAAAATGGACGTAAAGGTAATTACCGTAGACGAACCAGAAGAAAAACTTATTGTTTCAGAAAAAGCCGCTTGGGAAGATGTCCAAAAAGAGCGAATCTCTCAATATACTGTAGGCGATACCGTAAAAGGTGTTATCTCTGGAATCGTAGACTTTGGTTGTTTTGTTAAATTCGGCGACGGATTAGAAGGATTGGTCCATATCTCAGAAATGGCATGGCAGCGAGTAGACAACCCAAGAGATATTGTAAAAGTAGGAGATGAAGTAAAAGTAAAAATAATCGAAATTAACGCAACTAAAATCTTCCTTTCATTTAAACAACTCGAAAAAGACCCATGGGCGCAGGTTGCAGACACCTACCATGTTGGCCAGTTGGTAAAAGGAAAAATTGTAAAAATAAACCCATACGGATTGTTTGTAGAACTTGGGGACCAACTTCAAGGTCTTTGCCATGTTTCTGAAATTACCGCAGATAAATCGGTGCCTGTAACAGAAAAAGTCCAAGAAGGCGGTGAATATGAATTCAAAATATTGAATATAGAACCAGAAAACAGACGAATCGGGCTTTCGATGAAAGAATTAGAAGAAACACCCGAGGAAACTAAGACAAACAGTGACAATGACTCAGACCAGACAGAAGAAGAATCAGACAAAACAAGTAAGGAAACAGACCCAAAGGACGCTAAAAAAGAAAAAGAATCTCCAGCTGAAAAAACTGCAGATGCGAAGGACGCCAAAGAAGAAAAGGCAGAAAAAGCCCCCGGTCACTCCGCTAAAGCTCCCCAGACACTTCCTACGAAAGGTCGGGACAAGCCGGACGGGGCAAGCGAAAAACCTAAAAAAGCTACTAAAAAAGCAGAAACAAAAGAGAAAAAGGAGACCGCAAAGAAAGAGAAGGCAAAAAAAGAGGATGCTAAAGAGTAATTCCTCCACATTGCTATTATCCTTCTCTCCCCCGTATACTATAAAGGTATTCTTCGTTAACATTTAAACTTAGTTTATTTATGTCTTTGGTAAAAAACATTGGAATTTTCATCATCGTGTTTGCGATATTTGCATTTGCACTCTCACGATACACCCCACAAGACGCAAAACCAGAAGACGTCTCTTTAAATGTTGTTGCCACTCAAATTATAGAAGGCACTGTCGAAAAAATAGAGATAGAACAAGAAAAACTCACCATCATCTTAAACGACGAAACAGAACACGTATCGCATAAAGAACCAGGTGAATCGCTTGCAACCACGCTTTCTAACTTTGGTGTCTCTGCAGAACAGCTGCGTGGTATAGAAGTAATTGTAAAACAAGATTCCGCATGGGTTGTATGGATGTCTGCATTATTGCCGTTCTTGGTACCAATTCTTCTTATTGGTGTGTTTATCTACTTTATGATGCGGCAAGTGCAAGGCGCTAATTCTAAAGCAATGAGCTTTGGGCAATCTACCGCTCGTCAAACATCTCCGAATGATGGCAAAAAGAAAAAAACCACATTTAAAGAAGTAGCTGGCGCAAAAGAAGCAAAAGAAGAATTGCAAGAAGTTGTAGAATTCTTACAAAACCCTCAAAAATTCTTAAGCCTTGGAGCAAAAATCCCTAAAGGCGTATTGCTTGTTGGGCCACCAGGAACCGGTAAAACACTTATTGCTCGCGCTGTCGCAGGCGAAGCCGGAGTACCATTCTTCCATATTTCGGGTTCTGAATTTGTAGAAATGTTTGTTGGAGTTGGTGCAAGCCGTGTGCGAGATTTATTTAGAAAAGCTAAAAAAAGCGCGCCCTGTATTGTGTTTATGGACGAAATAGACGCAGTCGGCCGCCAGCGTGGAACAGGGTTAGGTGGCTCGCACGACGAAAGAGAACAAACCTTAAACCAAATTTTAGTAGAAATGGATGGGTTTGATACAGAAACCAATGTTATTGTAATAGCCGCAACCAACCGGCCAGATGTATTAGACCCAGCCTTACTACGGCCAGGTAGATTCGACAGACGAGTAACCTTAGACTTACCAGATATTAGCGAACGCGAACAAATCCTAAAAATTCATGCAAGCAATAAACCACTCGAAGAAAATGTAGATATCAGAAAAATAGCAGAACGTACTCCCGGATTCTCTGGTGCAGACCTAGAAAACTTACTCAATGAGGCAGCTATCTTTACCGCAAGAAAAAACAAGAAAATTATTACAATGGAGGAATTGCTGCCAAGTATAGAAAAAGTAATCCTTGGCCCAGAAAGAAAAAGTCGTGTTATTTCTGACAAAGAAAAAAAGATAACCGCCTACCACGAAGCGGGTCACGCGCTTGTAGGCCACCTTCTTCCAAATACCGACCCAGTACATAAAATTTCTATCATCCCTCGCGGAAGAGCTGGCGGCTACACCATGAGCCTTCCATCGGAAGATAAATACTTCCATTCTAAATCCGAGTTTATCGACGAACTCGCAATGATGTTAGGTGGCTATGCTGCAGAAGAAATCTTCTTTGGAGATATTACCACCGGTCCATCAAGCGATTTACAGCGTGCAACCAAAACCGCCCGCAATATTGTAACCCGCTACGGAATGAGCGATAAACTGGGGCCTCGAACATTTGGTAAAAAAGAAGAAATGATATTCCTAGGAAAAGAAATGGCAGAAGAAAAAGACTATAGCGAAGAAACCGCCAAATCTATCGACGACGAAATATCTGCATTAGTAGAAGAGGCATTAAAGACTGCTAAAAAGATTATTACCGAGAAAAAGCCAGTTATGGAAAAGGTCGTAGCGGCATTGTTAGAAAAAGAAACCCTAGAAAAAGAAGCCTTCGAAGATCTCCTAGTCTAAGTTATTCCCTCTCCTAATAGAGGAGAGGGTTAGGGAGAGGTATCAATTCATATATAAAAAAAGACGCCCATTGTGGCGTCTTTTTTGTCCCCTCCTTTAGAAGGAGAGGTGACTCCCGCAGGGAGTCGGGGTGGTCTACATCATTTTTTAAACAAAAAGAAATGCGGTCAACACTTAGATGTGTCGACCGCGGTTAGAATTGAATTGAAACGTTGATAGGTTGATCAGAACTTGGCCTGTACGCCAAGCGTACCGGCGTTGGTGTCGAACTCACGATCCCAGCTATAAGCCCCCCACACTGTGAGTGGCGTATGCGGAATCGAGAAGTCGATGCGTGGGCCCCAGCCAAGGTATCGCTGGCCCATCACCCCCACACCAATGAGCGAATGAGGTCGCCAGGTCGTCTGGCTGTAGTACCAGACCCCAGAACCACCATCTTCCACGACAGTGAGGTGAGACAGGCGCTGCCAGAGAAAGAACACCGAGGCTTCTCGCCGAAGCGAACCGCTTGCCTGCTCTTGGCCGATACTTACCTCGAACTCGGAGACGAGCCCCGAGATTAGGCTTGGTGCGTACGCCAGGCCAACATAGCCTTCTGCGTACGATCGCGAAGTGGCGAAGAACGACGTGAACGTTAGCGAATCCGTGAGCCCGCTACGGACATACACGTTCGCACTTGGCGTTGTCCCGCTCGTGAACCTGCTCTCAAGCCGTGCCGTCGTCGTCGCTGCCTCGGCCTGCTGGATTGCGAGCAAAGAAGCGACTATCAGTCCTGTATACAAGAATCGCATGCGATTCTCCTTTCAAAGTTCAGTCTTGACTGTTGGCGACAGTATATATTATAGTTAATGAGTGGCAAATACTACCGCGAGGTAATAAGTACCACCATAATATAAAATAGTCCCGGGCTCTTCAATACACTGCATATCCCCCTCCTAAGGTAGGAGGGGCTAGGGGCGGTCTAAAAAACAAAAAAATGCCAAACTTTTACAATAAACCCTCTCAAAAACAAATCCGCAGAAACCTCAGAAAAACGATGCCTAAAGGAGAAGCGATCCTCTGGCGCAAGCTAAGAAATAACCAAATAACCTATAAATTTCGCAGACAATACGGAATAAATAACGTAATAGTAGACTTTTATTGCCCAAAACTACGCCTCGCAGTAGAAATTGACGGAATCACACATGAGGATCCGACTGTTCAAAACAAGGATAAAAAGAAAACATTTCTCTTAAAAAAGCATGAAATTAGAATCCTTCGTATCCCAAGCTCTGAAATATTTGAAAATCTAGACACGGTAATTCAACTCATTTACAGCGAATGCAAAAAAATTGATGGTGAGTGATCTGTTTTAACGCTCAGACCTCACCCCAACCCTCTCCTATCTCAGGAGAGGGAGAAATAACCTCATCTCAAATATGTACGAGCATATTCTTCAAAAACTAGACCTGCCTTTAAACGAGGCGCGCATCTACGAAACCCTTTTACGCGAGGGCGAGCTTTCGGTTGGGCTTATCTCTCAAAAATCCGGTGTTTATCGCAGAAATGTCTATGATTCGCTTAAAAATTTAGTAGAAAAAGGTTTTGTGCACGAGGTATTAACCAAAAAAGAGGCTACATACCAGGCAGCTCCCCCAGAAATACTCACAGAAAAAATAGAACAAAAAGAAAGCTCTCTCTCAAAAATAATGCCGAATCTCGAAAACATCTATAAAGATGCTGCAGATAACGAGGCGGTCTTTATCTACAAAGGAGTAGAAGGCTGGAAAAATTATCTCCAAGATATGCTTCGTTTAAAAGACGATATTTATGTTCTCGGCGCAAAAGGCGCATGGAGCGATCCGCGCCTAAAACCACATGTAGCCAAGGCATCTAAAATAACCCAAAAACTTGGCATGAAATTCTACTTTTTATACGACCATGGCATTAAAGGAGATATAACAAAAAATGCCGCACTTGTTCCAAATGTAGAATATAAAATCTTACCCAAGGGTTTTGACTCCCCCTCTGTTATAGATATTTTTGGCGACCGACTCGCAATATCATCTAACAGCACCTACGGAAACATCGACGAAAAGTCTTCTATCACTATTATTGTTAACCAGCAAGTGGCAGATTCATTCCGAACATGGTTTAAATTTATCTGGAAAACACTCCCACTACAAAAACCGCCTCTTCGCGCAAACAGATATGCATAAAGAAACACTCCAACAATTAGGACTTTCCAAAAACGAAGCCGAAATATACGAAGCCCTGCTTACAGATGGCGGCTCTTCGGTTACCGCTATTTCTAACGCTACAGGAATAAACAGGAGAAATGTCTACGACGTACTCAACAGGCTTACAGAAAAAGGGCTGGTGTTTGAAATACTCAAAAAAAGGGAAACAATTTACACTGCTGTAAACCCTAGAAAACTAAATGAATTTGTAGAAGAGGAAAAACAGGCACTCGCCTCTATAATGCCAAATCTTCAAAAGCTCTACACATCTAAACCAAAAAAAGAAGAAATAATGATCTACCAAGGAATAGAAGGAGTAAAAAGATATATTAGAGATATGCTCCGAGTAGGAGAGGATGTGTATTCTATTGGCATAACCGGCGCATGGAGAGACAAGCGTTTAAAATCTACGATTGAAATTTTCGATAAAGAGGGAAGCAAAAAAGGCATTAGGCAATACCTCATATTTGAACCAAGTGCAGAAAAACATATTGCAGAAATACTCGGAACGATCCCCTACACTCAACACCGAATCCTCCCGCCAGAATTTGCGACAGAGACTATGGTAGAGGTGTTTGGCGACCACTGCGTATTTCTTTCTGGCGCTTCTTTTGAAGAGGCCGAAAAAGACTTTTCTATTACCGTTATTGTAAACCAGCAAATAGCCGATTCTTTTAGAGCCTGGTTTAAATTAATCTGGAGCTTGTGTAAAGATCCAAAGACATTACACACCCCCTAGCCCCCTCTCAAGAGGGGGGATTTCCGAAATCCTTCCTTGCGTGCCCCGTCCACACGAAGTGTGTGACTGGGGAGGAAGGTGGCGCCGTAGGCGACGGAAGGTGTTGTGTCTATCAGAAGAAAAAAATATGATATACTAATGCCACATTACATTATATATTTTTATGCATTATAGAAAACTTTTCGAAACCACATTAAGACGAACGTGGAAAAATAAAAAAATTTGGTGGGTAGGGTTATTTGCAGCATTGCTCGGCAATGGTGCAGAATTAGATGTGTTTATTAATAGTGTTAGCACCATCTCTCCGCCGCTTACTGGCCCCAACTATCTTCCGGCAGTGTTTCAGTCTGCACTTGTCCCAACTGTTATAGAAAGCATTCTATACGCGCTTCAGTCACCTTCTAACATTATAGTAGGAACTGTGGTTGGGTTATCTGCCGCAGTGCTTGCGTATGCAGCTTTTGTTGCACAGGGTGCAATAATAGATTGGGCGCCACATGCAACCGATCATTCCGTTCACCTTGGCAGGCATATTAAAAAAAGCCTGCGCCAAAGCGGCCGTATACTTCTTATTCACCTTCTGCATATAGGAATGATGCTGTTAGTGGTAAGTGTTATTGCTTTCCCAATAATAGGAATCTTTAAACTAACTTCTGGGTTAACACCTGTAGCCGTTACTACTATTTTCCTTTTGGTGCTTACTCCCGTTGCTTTGATTTCCTCTTTTTTACGAAAATTCTCGATTGCTGCGTTGTTAATAGAAAAGGCGCATACCTTTGAAGCGTTCTTGATGAGTGTTCGAGTATTTATACAAAATTGGCTTCATTCTTTAGAGGTATTGGTGCTATCTATTGTTGCAACACTCGTTGCCTCTATCGCATATCTCTTTGCTGTGGTGGTGGTTGCCTTTCCGTTTGTAGCCTCTGGATTATTGTTAAAATTTCTAGAGCTTCCTACAGCAGGCTCACTGCTGCTGTATCTTGCAACCGGGTTTGCGATTCTTGCGATTGTAGTGTTTGGGGCAGCATGGGCAGTGTTCTTACATTTACTGTGGACTCAATTTTATCTTAACCTTAAACATCCCGTTATCACCCCTCTACGCCAGCGACTGAAACATTTGTTTTCCTTTCACATAAAATTTTAAAAAACCTTTGTAAAAAGATGAAGACCCGGAGACGCTGTCGTTTGACAGCATCGCCGGGTCTTTTCGTTACATTGCATGCGTTTCGATCTCCTCGCAATCTGCTCGGAGATGAGCAATCGAATCCCCTGGCCGCATCCAGATTGTCCTACAGTCGTTAATATCCACCACGGTTCTTCCTCTCTCTCGCTTGCGCCCCAACCAAAACCTGTTCTGGTTGGGGCTTGGTCGTTCGTGGGCCTTTTTGATTCGTGGATTAGCCTTAATGGCCGAGATTTGCTATCAGATCGAGAAATCCAGGGAAGAAGCAGTCCTCTATTCGGAGAAGCTCCCCCGGCTCTTGTTGGGCCAGCCACTGAATCGCCCAAGGAGCATCGGCTGTGAAAGCTTCAAGGCTCCGGGCTGTGTGGATGATCTGTATGTCGTCATGTTCGCCATCAAAGAACAGCTGATGGCGCCCCGGGTGACCAACAAGTATTGCCCCGCTAATTGTAATGGGGCAATCCGGCGATCCAACGACATCTTTCATCCTGCGAAGAGTGCCGCTTACAGGATCTGCCTTTTGTGCGTGGTGAATTGCGAGCCCATGAGCACACCACCCGAACCTCCCTACAAGGAGAGCCGCAACCTGAGCAAGAAGAATTGAAGCATTTGCCCCTGGACTCAGATTTGGAGCATGGCATACCACGACTTTCTGGGCGTACTCTGCCAGCGCTGCTCGTTGCTCGTCGTCGAATCCCGTAGTACAGACGAGGAATCGCGTATCCCTTTCGCTCGGTTTACCAGAAGCAGAGCCGCTAACGAGCTCAAGGGCCGCAATCGGGTTGTTGAGCGCAAGCACCACCACATGAAGAGGTTCGCCGAATTTCCATAGAAATCCAGATGAAGGGAACCTCCCCGCCACCTGAATGGTGCGGTCATCAGCCGTACCAAAGGTTCGATCTCTCGCATGGTCCGCCGTAATGGACGCCAACTCAAGCCCTTCGGCCGAGTCAACTGCCCCGCAGATTTCTTTTCCAAATCTGCCGTACCCAACCACGTGCACCGGTATAGAACTAGCCATTTCTGTATTCCTCTCAAGAGAAGCGTGTCTCGTTGCTCGAAACATGGCAGACAAACACCAAAATGTCAATGCTAGAGAAGCTGTCTACCCATAAACACCTAACGCCTCTTTTGCGAGTACTTTTACATTATCTGGCGCTTCGAGCGCGTCTATTTCATCAAACGAAACCCACCTCATCTGACTATCTGGGTCTTCTGGCAAAAAATCTGGGCTCGAACTTTTAGCATAATAAATAAAATCTATATGTTGGTGGAATTCATTAATATCTTCTAGTAATATATGTACTGGCCGAATAAGCTCTTCTGCGATACCATCAGCAAACCGCAGCCCTGTTTCTGGCCAATAAAAAGAAACATTCAGCCCGCATTCCTCTTGCACCTCTCGTAAAGCAGCAGCTTCGGGGATTTCATCCCTATCTATATGCCCACCTACTGGCAGCCAGAATCCGAGTTTTTTATGGTGGTGAAGCAGGACGTTATCTTCATAAACAACGAACGTAGCGGTCGTAAAATGACGAGTGACTTCCATAGAAAAATATATTAATTGGGGACACATCGTGGACAAGGCAGTATCACACGCCAATTACCTTTGGACAAGTATCGGCATAACCGTCTGTTTCTCTCCCCAGGTTACCAACTTTACAACCAGATATTCGTTCGTTAGTATTAATTATCAACAGCATCCAGAATCTATCCACCCGAGTTACCCGCACGTTTTCCAAAACAAAAAAGTGCTCAACAAAACAAAGAATCGAACTTTTCCCCGCAATCCACACTATTACTACTACTACTACTAGTTATATATATATAATTTGATATAAAACACTTATTAATTAACTTGTCTGGGTATGAAAATCGTCTGCACACAACAAAACCTACAAAGAGGGATCTCGGCTGTAAGCCACATCGCTGGACAAGGAGGGACGCTTCCTGTTTTACAAAATGTATTGATAAAAGCAGAAGGAGGCGTAATTACGTTTAGTGCTACCGATTTAGAAATCGGGATAGTAGCAACCGTTAGAGGAAAGACAGAAAAAGAGGGCTCGTTTACGGTGTCTGCAAAAATTTTAAGTAATGTTGTCGGGCTCTTGCCAGGAGAAAACGTAGAGCTAGAGGTAAAAAGCGGCAACCTTCACATAAAAAGCGGCGGCAGTAAAACCAAGATAAACGGAATGGATGCCTCGGACTTCCCTATTCTTCCGGTTGTGGCCGAAGGCAACGGCGTTCATGTCGATACTGCTATATTTAAAAAAGCGTTATCTCAGATTGCAGTCGCAGTTTCGCAAGACTCAAGCAGGCCAGAATTAAACGGGATGTTGTTTAAATTCGAAGACAACTCGCTTATTCTTGCAGCAACCGACAGTTATAGACTAGCAGAGCGGAAAACTCCAGTCCTCAGAAAAGAAGGCGACGGCTTTACGGGCCAGGTAATTGTACCTATTAAAGCAATTAGAGAGCTCTTACGAACTGCAGAAGAAATTTCCGAAGCCCATATTTTAATTGCCGTAGAAGATGGCCAGCTCTTGTTTCTTTCAACCGATGTCCGGATTGTTACCCGGCTGATAGAGGCAAAGTATCCAGACTACGAGCATATTATCCCCAAAACATTCCAATCTTCGGTTATGATACAACGAGGAGAGCTGCTAAAAGCAGTTAAAGCCGCTGGGTTGTTTACGCAAGTTGGTGTAAACGGAATTAACCTAAGACTTTTACCAGAAGAAGGAAAGCTCGAAGTTTCTTCTCAGAATTCACAGACCGGAGAAAACACCTCTACTCTCGATATTTCCGGCAACGGAGCCGAAGGCTCGATTGTGTTCGATTATCGATATTTATCCGACGGATTAAATACCATCGATCAAGAGGAGGTATCTCTTGCCATGAACGACGCCACATCCCCTGGTATTTTACGCCCACAAGGCCGCGACGACTATTTGTACATCATCATGCCGATAAGATCATAGAATTTATCTGAGGCGAAAATAGACGGGTCTAAAAATTTAAAAAATAAAAAGAACTCCTTTCCTGTCTCAAAAAAATGGTGGACACAGCCTTCTGGGCGAGTAAGCATTTTTTTGAAAAGGAGGAGCAAGCGAAGAGTGAAGTGTTTTACTTTTGTAAAATACGTAACCTGGAGCTTTGATCCGACGTATGAAGTTGAAGGAAGAGAATATTCTTGGGCTTCCTGTGTTTACAAAATCACGAGACCACCTTGGGAAGGTTCATCGTGTTGTTTTTGAAATGGATTCGCTAGATGTTGCGTCTATCGAAGTAAAGCCAGCTAATTTAATAAAAGCGTTAATAGAAGATGATTTAATTATTAGCAACGAACAAATAGTCTCAATTTCAGAGAAGGAAGTGGTGGTAGAAGACTCAATTGTCGCAGAGCATGCAAAATTGCGAGATAAAATAGCCGCATTAAAAAAATCACCAGCTCCATCAATGAGGAGTATGGCAGAGTAATCTATTAAACAGGTGTCTTATTTGTGGACAAGAAGTGTACGAGTTTTATCTTCCTCTAAGATAAACTCTATTTTTTTGCTAACAAAAGGCAAAAGCGACTCGAATTTCTCCCCCCATTCTATTATGTTGATAACATGCGGACTACCTAGGTAATCGCCTGTGCCGATAGTGTGGAAAACCTGTTCATTCTCTATGCGATAAAAATCCATATGTGCGAGTATGCCGCTTTCTTTAGCAAATTGAGGGATTTTATACTCGTGGATATATGTGTATGTCGGACTCGTAACTTTATCTGGAATATCAAAAGCTTGTGCAAGCAGCTGAACAAAGGTAGTTTTGCCAGAGCCTAAGTCGCCAGACAACACAACAATATCACCAAGCGAAAGCTCGGAAGCAAGTGTTTTAGCGTATTTTTTTAAATCTTCAAGCGAAGAAATGTTTATTTTTTCCATGGGTATAATGTTTTGTCATTCAGAGCCTGCATCAGGCGAAGAATCTCTGGGTTTTTAAGCTTAATCTCAGAGATCCATCGTCGACAGGAAGTATCCTCTGGATGACGAGCAAGAGGTCGCCTTTATTCGTCATTCTGACTGCATGGGAAGAATCTCGGTTTTTATCCAACCCAGGGATCCTTCAGCTTCCGTTCCCCATCACAAGGACGGGGCGCGGCAGGATGACGAGAGGGATGGGCTTTGTGGGGGGTAAATTAAATATCGCGTTCTTTTCCTACCACCACTTTCAATTTTTTCGGCGCTACGGTTACCTCTATTGGTGGTTTTATAACTCGTTTACCATCGAGCGTTGCAGTTAAAGCGGCACCGGGAGCAGCTTCGATAGATATTTTAGACACTGGTGCCATGCTTACGTCTTCGTGGTCATGCGGAGAAACCAGCCAAGGTTTCCGTTTTTTTATAAGACTAAATTTTTGGGGTTTTTTCTTTCCCATCACCACCACCTCTACTATACCGTCTTGTGGTTGGGGTTTAAAGGCGTTTTTTCTGTTGTCTTCTTGCTCCCAGAGCGCTAGATTCGTAATAGCAACACGCTCGGCATTTGGAAGCGGGATAATTCTATAGCCTTTATCTGATTCTAAAACAACGTCGGTATTCGATGTCTCGAGCGAGCTTAAAAAATAAAAATCATTCGCAACCCCTAAATCGAGTTGCTCGGTAATTCTTCGAGAAAGTATTTCGCATGCCGCCTCTCCTTTTGGAATCCCTAGCAATTTCGCTACATTAAGCTGGTCTCCAACAGGAATTATTCCGAGTACTACATCGTGGCGGGCTACAACATCTACAACCTTTCCAATGGTTTGGTCGTCGCCGATAACAACCACCGTGCTAATGCCTCTTTTTACAGCATCTTGAACCAGCTCGTTAATGTCTTTTAAAATGTTAAGCCTTGCAACCTGGCCACCGATGCCAAGGTCGGTAATGCGAGTTTCTATGCGGGCTATCTCTCTCTCATATTTTTTTTGCTGCAAAAACGTATCCAGCAAGTAAAAATACATATAAATGGTTTATTCTGCAGCTTCTTCTGTTTCCTCGCCTTCTTCCTGCTCTTCGCCATCTACCTCTTCTTTGTTTGCTGCTTCGGTCATCTGACAGCTGCCAGAAAAGAAAGCGCCTTCCTGAATAGAAAGTCGGCCTGCGCTAACATCCCCCATTATTTTTGCGCTCGAAACAACCTCAAGGTTGTCTTCTATAGCAACATTACCTTCTACCGAGCCTGCAATGATAGCATTTGCTGCCTCTACCTGCGCTTGAATAACAGCATCTTCACCAACACGTAAGTTTTTAGATGTTTTAATACTCCCGCTTACGTGCCCCTCCACAATAATATTTCCACGACTTGCAAAGTCGCCCTCTACCTTTACCGAAGGCCCGATAATAGTTTCAACGGTATCTTCTGCTTCTTGGTCCTCTGTTTGTCGAAATCTTGCCATAGAGTTAAAAAATTAATTACAGGTTAGTTTAAGCTAAAAGGTGCTTTAGCGTCAATCATATTGCGCGCGATTGGATTTCTCTATATACTAGCAACGTTTTAATACGTTATTATAGTTCTATGGAAAATCAAAAATTATCACATAGGCGAGATGTTGTACTTAGCATTATCTGGATGGTAATCGCACTTATTTTAATGGGCGCGGTTATGTATATAGATCAGCAGTACAAAATTCTCGAAACACTCGCACAGCGATTGTTAGTATTTTAAAAGAGAACCTGCCCGCCATTACCTGAGCCCCTGTAGTTTAATGGATAGAACAAGGGATTCCTAATCCCTCGATATAGGTTCGATTCCTGTCGGGGGCACAGGCGAAGGCAGGCAGTGGTTTTGATCGCATTTTGTTCGCTGTTGTTGTGGCTTGTCTTAGCAACAAATTGAGTTTTTGTACTATGATTAAGGGCAAAGATTTCATAGGCGTTGGTGTTATTTATTTTACCCATGATGGAAATGGGAATGTTTTATTAAATAAAAGAAGTAATCAATGCAGAGATGAACATGGCAGGTGGGATCCAGGAGGCGGGGGTGTTAAATTTGGAGAAAGACTAGAAGATGCGCTTAAAAGAGAGATGATGGAAGAATACTGCGTAGAGCCACTTAATATAGAGTATTTAGGATTTCGAGAGGTTCATAGAGATGAAAAAGACGGCCCCACCCACTGGATGGGGTTTGACTTTAGAGTCCTGGTTGATCCGACAAAGGTGGTAAACAACGAACCTCATAAGCACGAAGACATGCGATGGTTTCCGTTTGATAGTTTGCCAGATCCTCTGCATTCGCAGTTTCCAGAGTTTATAGACTTGTACGGCGACATCATTTTTAAAAGATAAATTGTGCTTAATTAGAAAAATGAGGTGCGCAGCGCATCGCGAGCACGCATTTTTCTAAAAAGGAAGAGTAAGTGGATGGTGGAGCATATTGCCTATGGCAAGGTGCGGAACCAGAAACTTTACTCTGACGTGTTTCGCGCGAAACATCGTCAGAATGGCATTGCAGCTTACGCATCCGAATAAATTCGAATGTCTCCAGCTTCCATGCATTCTTCCTCTCAAATGAAATGATGCATTTCATTTGTAGCCTCAAGGTTAAGATTCTTTTGGTATGCTAAATAAAGATAAAAAAATAGGACTTGCCTTGGGAACAGGCGCAACCAGAGGGTTTGTTTATATTGGAGTTTTAAAGGCCATTGAGGAGTTAGGCATTAAAGTAGAATATGTTTCTGGCGCAAGCATGGGCGCGTTTATTGGGTCTTTGTGGTGTAGCGGCTTTTCGAGCGCAGAAATAAAAGAAATAGTAAAAGCCAATGTTAAGGCAAAAGGCTTAATATCTATAAATTTGCAAAAAGGTATACTAAGTAGTAATAAAATTCGCAAAAGGTTAGAAAATATTTACCCGGTAGATAGGGTGGAACAACTCCCTTGTAGTTTTGCAGCCATTACAGCAAACCTTAATACTGGAGAGGAGGTTGCCTGGACAAAAGGCAATTTAGCAGAGGTTGTTACTGCTAGTATGTGTATTCCCTTTTTCGTTTCGCCTGTAGAAATACAAGAAACTAAGCATATTGATGGTGGTTTTAAAAGCTATTCCTCCCTTACTATTGTGCGTAAAATGGGGGCAGAGAGAGTTATTGCGCCTATGATTAAAGAATATAGAATTGAGGCTGTTTCTCCCTATAAATCCTTGGGGGCGCTAGAAAGAAGTTTTGCCATGTTGAGTGATAGATTAAGAAAAAGAGAATTCGACGTAGAAAAAAATCCAGAAGACATCGGGGTTTTGGTAGACTGCTATGGATTGGCTCGATTTAGCACAAAAACTCTAGACCTTGCAATTGAGCGTGGATATAAAACAGCAATGCGCGTGCTAAAAAAAGAATGGTAATGTTTCGACGTGCGGTGTTTCGTACGAAACATTTGTTTAAAAAATTTTGACTCCCCCGGCAGGGGATTTTTTGTTTCGCACGAAACAATTTAATTTTTGGAATATAAATGAGCGCTAACTTTCGTCAACGCTCGGGCTATCAGGCCTGTCCTAGTTAAACCTCCTCCCTTTAGAGATAAGGACAAGAATTACTATGGTTGAGGGAATTGCTCTGGCCAAGTAGATGCAGGCAAATACATCATGTTTAACCCACGCTGGGTAGATTGCAGCAAGGCTTCCAAGAAGCGCTGCAACCCACAGAAAGATGGGTTCGGTGCTCTGTTTTGACTTGCGGAGCTTTTGCACTGTTGCTACATACGCGGCAACTGCAATCAGCTGAACGAGCGTGTACGAAAGAAGCGGCTTCTTGGTTATTAGCCACAGAAGGTAGATAGCAACTCCGCTTAACAGGCAGGTGCGCTGGGTTCGGCCGAATGTAATGCGCAGCCTTTTTTGGCGAATGTTGGTGTACATAACGCCAATAAGGATAATCCCAACGTTCACAACACCTGCGGTCACCCCGATGTTTGAGGCAAGTGAACTCTTGGGACTTTGAAGGTACATCCACAGAGACAGGAGCATCATGGCCATCATGAGTATCCATGTCGCTGGAACTGGGCTGGTTTCCCCTCTTATTGCCCGGCGAACGTAGTCTAGGGCAGAGAGGACTAAGAACGTGGCCGACGTTGCGACAAATAACACGTAAAGGCTCATTTTATGCCTCCTTTCCTGGAGATGAGCATTATAAAATAGCTTATTATCGCAAATAAGTCAAGTGTCTATGTTGTTTCGCACGAAACATTTAAACGATAGTGTGTATAAGGTGTGGTATTTGTACACTTTATAACAACTTATACACACTATCGTACAACTTTGTTCGCGTTTTGTTTGCTTTATTGAAGTTTTTTGTGGAGTGTATATAATTCATCCAACAATAAAACACCTGGAGGGAGGACCTGGTGAAAGCTTTAATAGCGGCCATAGCGTTGCTTTCTCTTATGGGTTGCACCGTTGGGCAGGAAGTCCCTGTTATGTCGTTTAGCGATCGAGAAATAGCGATTGCCTCTCTTGTAGCATCGGCCATTATCACTTTGATAGTTGGCGCTGTTATGAGAGGTGCTAGTTCTAGTGGCTCTCGAAAGTAGGACTCGGTTAGGGTCTGTGCTGGAAATCTCTAGCACAGGCCGTTGTTTTTTGTAAAAAGAGTAGACGGATGTATTTTTCGAGAGTATAATGAGATAGCTTTTATCGTAAAACGATTTAAATGTGTAATTAATCTTTTAAACATATGGCGCTCCAAGAATTTACCGACCAAACGTTCGAAGCAGAGGTATTGCAAAACCCTAAACTTGTTATGGTAGACTTTCACGCACCATGGTGTGGGCCATGTCAGCAGCTTAATCCTATTGTAGAGAAGGTTGCAGACGAATATGGCGATAAGCCCGTGTCTATTGGTAAGCTTAATGTAGACGAAAGTAATCAAACAGCAGGAACCTACGGAGTAATGAGTATTCCTACTATTATATTTTTTAAAGATGGAAAAGAAGTAGAGCAGCTTCGCGGAATGCAATCAGAGGTTGCACTCAAAGAAAAAATAGACGCTCTTATTGCCTAACGTTTAACTTTTTGCTCGTCATTCTGATCCGACTCCTGGGGGAGAAGAATCTCTGCTTCTTTATCTAATACAGAGATCCTTCGTCGACATGCAGTCTCCTCTGGATGACGAAAATTGAAGCATAAAAAATCTATGAAACACGATTACGATGTAATAATTATAGGCGCAGGTGGTGCAGGAATGGCGGCAGCTATTTATACCGGCAGATACGAGCTTAAAACGGTTGTATTTACCAAAGATATCGGCGGCCAAGCAGCTACAACAGAATCTATAGAAAATTATCCAGGCATAGAAAAGATTGGTGGTATAGAAATAATGCAGAATTTTCATAAACATGCAGAAAAAAGTGGCGCAGAGTTTAAGTTTGAGACGGTTACAAAAATAGAGCATTTAGGAGAAGGAAAAGGGTTTAAAATAACAACAGAAGCAGAAGAATACACCAGTGAGGTACTAATAGTGGCGGCAGGAATGAAGCATAGAAAGTTGGGTGTGCCAGGAGAAGACACATTCGAAGGCAAGGGTGTAGCGTATTGCGCAACCTGCGATGCACCGTTATTTAAAGATAAAGTTACAGCCGTAGTAGGCGGAGGAAATTCTGCATTAGAGGCGGCAGAGTTTTTGTCTAGAGTGGCAACAAAAGTATATGGAATTGTGAGGGATGGCGATTATACTGGCGAAGCAAAGCTTTTAGATACGGTAAAAAATCACGAAAAAATAGAAATTATATACGAGTCCGATACTGTAGAAATTAAAGGCGACAAATTTGTAGAGGGGATAGTAATTAAAAATAAAGCAGGCGAGCAAAAAGAGATTCCAATACAAGGGGTGTTTGTAGAAATCGGTTGGCAGGCAGATACAGAGTGGTTAGGAGATTTGGTAGAAAGGAATAAATGGGGAGAGATTATTGTTACCGAGAAAACAGAAACAAAAACACCAGGGCTGTATGCTGCCGGCGACATTACCAATATATTTACCAAACAGCTGGTTGCCTCTGCCGGGCAAGGTTGTTTAGCTGCTTTGAGAGCGATTCAATATATTAGAGAAGGGAAATAGGGAGACCACCCCGTCTCTCGCCAAGCTTCAGGCTCGATTCACCCCTCCTTCAAAAGGAGGGGACATGGCAAAAGATGTCTAGCCGCCTTTAGGGTGATTCAATTTTTTATTAAAAAGAGTATGTCTAAAAAGCCAAAGTTAGTAATTGTAACAGGGCGTCCTGGCGCTGGGAAAACAACGTTATCTAAAAAATTAGGGGAGTTGCTAAATTTACCTGTTTTGAGTAGAGATGAGTTTAAAGAAGGGTATGTTAATACCTTTCAGGTAAAGCATTCCAAGCTGCCAGAAGATACAAACAAGGTGGTTACAGATGCTTTTTTTGAAATAATCGAGTTGATGCTATCTAAGAACGTATCGTTAATCGCAGAGGCGGCATTTCAACATAGTGTATGGGAAACGCTGGTAGAAAAAGTGAAAGATATTTGCGATATGTCGATAGTTATTTGTGAGGTTGATTCTGAAGTAGCTGCTAAAAGACATTTAGAAAGAGGGTTAGAAGATTCTAGTAGGGAATATTTTCACGGTGATAATCGGGTTTCGCATTATAAAAAGACCGGAGAAGTGTTGGCGGCAGGAGAGTATAGTCCACCAAAATTTTCGTACCCAACTATTGTTGTATCAACAGCAGATGAATATTCCCCGTCTTTAGATTCAATTAAAGATAAGATATTTTCTAGATAGGCTTAAAGACCACCCCGCCCCTCGCCAAGCTTCAGGCTCGAGTCACCCCTCCTCCAAGAGGAGGGGACAAAGCAATTCGCTCAAAATAAATTTTTTTAAAAAAGTAGATGAGATCTGTCCCCTCCTTTAGAAGGAGGGGATTAAGGGGTGGTCTGTATGACAGAGCTATTTAACAAACAAATCAGTCTCATTTACGAAAAAAGCTCCGGAATAGCATGACAAAAAGCGAGACTGTATTATGGCGAAAGCTAAAAGGAACTCAATTAGGATATAAATTTCGCAGGCAGTGTGGGATTGAAAAATATATTGTAGATTTTTATTGTCCTAAGGTAAAATTGGTTATTGAAGTTGATGGAATTACGCACGATGAAGAGGCTGTTGCTATTCGAGACGCTGAGAGAGAAGAATATCTTGTATCTTTAGGGTTAAAGGTGATAAGGTTTTCTAGTAATGATGTTTTGAAGAATTTAGACTCTGTGGTGGAATCGATTTTTAATACCTGTAAGGAGTTGGATGTATAACCACCCCGGCTTCCTTCGGGCGCCACCCCTCCTTCTAAAGGCGGGGACAGGGCAAAAGATCTTTAGCTATCTATTGAGTTTCAATATATTAGAGTGCATCTGGTTTTTTTCTCTCATGATTCTATATGAAATTTTTAACAGAAACACATCTTCAAGAATTTTCATCTGATAAATTCAAGTATAAAGAATTATCCAAAAAAATTCTTGAAGAAATATTGCTAAAAATGGAACTTCCAAATTGTTTTGGGTTATATGGTCATTGGGGAAGCGGTAAATCTACATTGATACGTTTTATAATTCAACATATTAATTCGGAGTATGATGACGTGCTACCTGTGTATTTTGAACCCTGGAAGTACGAATACTCTAACCATAACGAACTCCTTTTTGCACTGCTTCATAAGATTAGGAAAGATCTCTCGATGAAAAGTAGTGCTAAATGGAAAAAACTATTTGCTGGTCTATTGGCTATAGGCACAGGCTCGTTAAAGGCAGCTAACGTAGTAGATATGGATATACAAAAAATTTCCAGCGACGCCAAGGAGCTAGAAGAGAAATTTTGTAATCAGCATGAGCGATGGGTTAATGAAGTTGAAGAATTTAGGGATAGCTTTCAAAGTATAATTAATGATGGACTAAAGAAAAAAAGATCGGACAAAATTATTATTTTTATTGATGATCTAGATAGATGTTTACCGGAGAATACCGTCAGGATACTCGAAGCTATAAAGAACTTTTTGAATGTTGAGAATACTCTTTTTGTCTTAGCAATTGACAGTCGAGTAGTGAGTGAAATGATAGAAAAAAAGTATGGACTTCATCGTGGTTATGGAGATGAGTATCTAACTAAAATAATACATTACAACTATGTATTGCCTAAAAATACACACATCGAATTAGTGAAAGATCTATTAAATTCTTATAAAATTGTTTTTACACCAAGGCAAGTAGGTTATATTGATGATTTTCTTCTTGATTTTGACGTTCAGCCTCGAATAACAAAACATTTGATACATCAGCTTTGCATGAACATTGCTTTGTCTTCGAAAGCAGCCGAACTATTACAATCTGATAATGAAGAGCAGCAATTGCAATATTTGTTTGTGGCTAGTTACTTGCTTGTAAAGTTTCCCAGGCTTTTCACAAGTGGAAATGTGCAAGAGCACCTTAATAATATTAGAGAGAGTACAGTACAACTAATTACTCCCGATAAGAATTCGAATCATGATGAGATATGCGGTCGGGATAAGTTGATCGATTCTGGCGATAGAAAGCCGCTTGAGAGTATTTTTAAGCATCCTATTTTCCCAATTTCGCAAACAGGAGTCCCCAGCAGGGGAATTATAAATAAAGACAAGCTCAACGATTCTTTATTGGCAATACGAAATCAGTAGAGTGATTTAAAAGTCTAATAGATTGTATTTGCGGACTGATAATAAAAAGTATGCCTACATTTGAATTAGAGCAGAATTTGTTGCAGAAAGGGTATAAAGCAATTGTTGGAGTAGACGAGGCTGGGAGAGGGGCATGGGCGGGGCCTTTATATGCTGGTGCAGTGGTAATAGCTCCAGAAAATGCCGAACATTTTATAGATGTAACAGATTCAAAAAAGCTTTCGGCACAAAAAAGAGAGGAATTGTTTGCAATCATCACAAAAAACTCAACCGCATGGGCGGTTGGTTTTGTTACTGCAGAAGAAATAGACACTCTAGGTTTAACCAAAGCCAACCAAACTGCTTGCGAGCGGGCAATCGCAGGGCTTTCGCATACTCCCGACTATGCATTACTCGACGGCAGGCTAGAAGTATCACAAATTCCGTTTGAATCTATTGTAAAAGGCGATTCATTAAGCTTTAGTATCGCGGCGGCGTCTATATTGGCGAAAGTATCGCGAGATCACGAAATGCTTAACTATCACCTACAGTATCCAGAATATTGTTTTAACGAGCATGTTGGGTATGGCACAAAAAAACACCAACAAGCCTTGGCACAACACGGAGTATTACCTATACACAGGAAATCGTATGCACCAATACGTGCACTGCTCCAAAAAAAGTGATATTATTTTTATATATGGAACAGAAACAAACAGTTGAATCGGGGAAATTTATCCATCCTAAAGAATTATTATTGCATGCAGGTATAACCCAAGGAATGAGGGTGGCAGATTTAGGCTGCGGAAATGGATATGTTACAAAAGCAGCTGCTATGCTGGTTGGGCCAGAGGGTGCGGTGTTTGCTGCAGATGTTCAGAAGTCGGTGCTTCATCAAATAGAAAAAGACGCACACACACTTGGGCTTTCGAATATTCATACGGTATGGACGAATCTAGAAAAACACCAAGCCAGCAATATTCCACCGGCATCTATCAATTTAGTATGTTTGGTGAATACATTATTCCAATCTCAAGATAAAAAAAGCATTATAAAAGAGGCAACGAGCTTATTGGCGCCAGGCGGCGTGTTGTTAATAGCAGATTGGAAAAGAACCACCACTCCATTTGGGCCGCTTCCAGACGAGAGGGTAGATTTTAGAGAGATAGATATGTTGGTAGCAGCCGAAGGTATAAATAAAATTGACAGTTTCGAGGCTGGTACGTATCATGATGCGAGATTATATAAAAAATAATTAACTACTGAATGGTATGTCGTTAGCTTTTTTTGTCGCAAAGTGGCATTGGTTAATAGAAGTAGCTCCCCGTCATTTTTCGCAGGGATGGTGGGTTTTTTGGTTGGTGCTGTTAGGCGCTGCGATTATAAAATTAATTATATTAAACGTATTTATTGCCAAAAGAGTAAAAGGCCCTAAAAAAAGAGTAATCCGCATGGGCAGGTCGTGGTTATGGACGTTTATTCTGGTGGTTGCATTCGAATTATTTATGCGCTACCAGCGTGTGCCTGGTTTAAGCCAGCGAATGTGGTTTGCATTGTTTTTAGTTGGAATGGCGGTATGGTATGTGTTTATCTTAAGGTATAAATATGTGGTTGTTCCGCGAAAAGAAAGAGATTTACAGTACAAAAAAGAGTAGGGTATGAACAATGCACAGTCTTTAGGTGCATGGGGTGAAGACGTTGCCTGCTGGTTTCTTAAAAAACACGGCTATACCATTGTAGAAAGAAATAGCCGGTATCCTGCAGGCGAGTTAGATATATTGGCTTGGATTCCAGATCCGCTTTCGAGCGGGTTTTTTAAATTCCAAAAAATTATTAACGCAAAAAAATATTTCCAGTCTGGCACGCTCATTTTAGTGGAGGTAAAAACCAGAGAGGTTTATAAAGAAGACGAAGTGCTGCCAGAATTGCGGGTCGACTACAAAAGAAAGCAAAAATTAATACAGGGCGCGTATCATTTTTTACGCCAGCATAAAATGAACGACGAATTATTTAGGATAGATGTTATTTCGGTGGTTCTTAATCGAACCAAACAATCAACAAAAATCCGGCATATTAAGAGTTTCGAGTAATCACATTTTTTCCACATTGTTATCCACTTGTGACTGATTTGTAATCAAGCTAAAGTATAGTGTTGCTTTTGGCAGAAAGTAAAAGCAGCCGAGTCTATTATTTCGTGTAAGCGTACATATTGTTCTTTCATAATTAATCCGAACCATTAAAAGTCGACGGGTTAATAGCAGTTAACAACCAATTAAGAATTGGATAAAGTATATGATATTACGGTTTTTACAATACAGTGGAGCCTTCCTTGTAAGCGTTATTGTTGCTGGGGTAATTGCGAGTGTGCCAATGTCTGCACAGGCAGCAGGGGTAGTATCAACTCCAACAATAATTTCCGTTCAAAACGGACAGGCGTTTTCTACGGGGCTTCCAATGATAACTGGCGTAACTTCTAATAATACGAGAGTTGAAGTAACGATCGACGGTGTGGTAAATGGAATGGCAAAGGTAACAAATGACCCAAGTGGAACGGGGAATTTTTGGTATACCCCCTTTCTTGCTCTGCGACCTGGAGAGCACACGCTTTCGGTTCGTGCAGTTGGTATTGCAATGAATGCAGATTCTACCAGCGAGTCTTCGGAAACGTTGAGTTTTAGAATTTGGAACATTTCTGCACCAACGTTGTTGGCACCAGCAGGCACGGTTGAAATGCAGTTTAGTCATCCGGCGCATGTTTCTATTCCTGGGCTTGCGAAGAATGATCTTACGGTAAACGTTCATTTAGATGGCGTTTTTGTAGATCATTTTAAGGTAACAAATAACGCATCTGGAACAGCCAATTTCGCGATTCGCCCAGATGTAGCACCCGGAAGACATGAAGTTCATACCACTGCTTCAGATTCAACTGGCCGAATTAGCAATAATTCGAATTCAATCTTCTTCACTGTCGATAGTCCGCTTCCTGCACCAACCATCCTTTGGCAGACAGGTTCAGAATCTACAATAAGCCTTGGTGGGGTAGCAAAGAACGGTTCTATTATAGAAGTTTGGATAGATGGCGTGAAAGATGGCGAGGTTGCAAGTGTGCCTCATCCTTCTGGAACGTTTTCGTTTGCCTATACGAGCAGCGAGCTTGTAGCAGGCAGCCATCCTGTAATGATTGTGGCGAAAGATTATGCTGGAAAACGAAGTCTAGAGAAATCTCTTTTTGCAAGTGTTGGTATTTCTGATTCACCATCCGGAACAGGAGGCTCAGAAGTGCAAGAAGTTCCTAAAGAGACAGAAGAACCAGTCGTAATAGAGGAGCCAGTTATAATAGAAGATCCTGCACCAGTAGAGGTAGAAGATGGTATGGATCAGGAGCCAGAAGGAGAAGTTGAAGGCGAAACCATTACCGAAGAAGACCCCAGTCACTCCGCTGACGCTCCAGACGGGGCAAGCGAAGAACCTGCTGTTATAAGCGATGAATTCGACGAAGGGATTGTTGTTGGAGGAGATACAGACGAAGTGGAAGTCCAGCCAATAAACTGGCCATTAATGCTAGGGGTTCTTATCTTAGCGTTCTTGGTGATAGTGTTTATTGTTTGGTACTTTAGGCAGAAGCAAGATGTTATTAATAAAAGCATCGATAGAATATTCGGAGAAACAGAAGCAGATTCAACAGAAGGCTCAATAAAGACAGAAGCACCAAAAATGGTGCAAGAGCCTGCTAAGAAGGCACGCCTCGATCCTCCGCTTCCGCCGCCACCACCACCACCGCCGCCGCCTCCTCCCCCCCCTCCGCCACCACCACCGCCGCCGCCTCCCTCAAGTATATAAAACAAGAGCCACCCCCATGGGGTGGTTTTGTATTTGACAGGAATAACATTTTTTCGCTAGATTAAAAAAGGAGAAACGGAGGCGTAGACTTCTGTTGGAGTCGCAACTGTGAACAACGGAAGGAACGCAAGATGCATCCATTTGCCTGGATCGGCATATTCGTTGGCGTCGTAGGATTCGGCGGACTGCTTTTCGTGGTTTTCAGGCCAGCGAAACTCAGGACACCGATGAGCACACCGCGGACAACTGGTGGTCGCCCGGAATAACGGGGCTGGCACATGCCCGAGGCAACGCATCTCTTAACCAATCAGCAGGCAGTCCTGCTAAACAGCTTTTATGGCTGGTTTTCTTTCTGCGTAGGAAGGGGATCAGCCGTTGTCTTTTTGAGGGCTTGCCAACCCTCATAATCTATGATATTCTATGCTTGCTTATAGACGACTTGACTGACTACCGATAGAACCGGAGTCAGTTCTTTATTTTAAGTAGTAATTATTATCTTTCGGATTTCGATATTCGGGTTTCGAATTTTAACTCTATTTTATGGCACAATCAGAAATTGCACGAGCGATGAAACAAATTTGCGACGAAAAAGGCATTTCTTATGAATCAGTCCTCGAGACTGTAGAAATGGCATTGGCAGCAGCCTACAGAAAAGATTATGGCGACAAAACTCAGAATATTAAGGTATCGTTTGATCCTGAAACAGGCGATATTAAGGCATTTGATGTAAAAGAGGTAGTAGAAGATTTACCCGAAGATTATTGGGACACGCTTCAAGAGCTTGAAGACCAAAGAAAAGAAGATCTCTTAAAACCAAAAGAAGAACCGAAGGCAAAGGAAAACGATGACGATAACAATGACAAGGAAGAAGATTCAGCTGCTGATGACAAAAAAGAAGACGCTGATGATAAAAAATCGGACGGGGCGAGTAAAGAAATTTCGGAAGAAGACGCAGAAGAAGAGGAAGAAATGCGTAAATTTAACCCTCGAACACAGATCGAATTAAAAGAAGCAAAAGAAAAAGACAAAAAAGTTAAAGAAGGCGAGGAATTAAAAGAAGAATTACCGGTTCATACCGATTTCGGACGTATGGCAGCTCAAACTGCTAAGCAGGTTATTATCCAACGAATTCGAGAGGCAGAAAGAGAGACGATTTTATTTGAATTCGAAGATAGAATAGGAGAGCTTGTGAGTGGGTTTGTCCAGCGGATAGAAGGCCGGTGGGTGTTTATAGATTTAGGCCGAACCAATGGAACGCTTCCGCCAGTAGAACAAGTGCGAGACGAGGTCTACCGGGTTGGTCAGCGATTAAAGGTGGCTATAAAAAGTGTTAACCAAACGCCAAAAGGCCCAGAAATTATTGTTTCTCGGTCGGCGCCTGCAGTGGTAAAGGAATTGTTTGCAATAGAGGTGCCAGAAATCGCAGCCGGGTCTGTAGAAATTAAATCTGTCTCCAGAGAGGCTGGTTCGCGGTCTAAAATAGCGGTTCTATCGAACGAGGAGAATGTCGACCCTGTTGGTTCGTGTGTTGGTCAGCGTGGCGCGCGCGTTCAAACGGTTATTCAGGAGCTTGGCGGCGAAAAAATAGATATTATTGAATGGGAAGAAGACCAAGAGCTGTTTATTATAAACGCGCTTTCACCAGCGAAGGTAGATAGGGTAGAATTAATTGAAGGCGAAGAAAAAATAGCTAAAGCGTATGTACGAACAGACCAGCTTTCACTAGCTATTGGTAAAAGCGGCCAAAATGTTCGGCTCGCAGCTCAATTAACCGAATGGAGAATAGATATTGTAGAAGTTTCTGAAGACGGCGAAGTTGTAGACCACGGCCGGAAAGACAATGACGATGCAAAGGACGATAACAATGACGGTGACGATGAGAAAGGCAATCAGGAAGAAAGCATAAAGGCCGATGAGGATAACGAGGACCAGCAAACAGACAAAGCAGAGGATGACAATAACGATGACGATGACAGTGACCAGCAAACTAAAAAAGAGGATAATGCCGAAGAGAAAGAAGGAGAACCAAAACCAAAAAAGAAGGTAATAAAGAAGAAGGCAGCTGCAACAAAAGTAAAAAAAGAAGAAGGCGAAAAGGAAGAGAAAGAAGAAAAACCTAAGAAAGCTACAAAGAAGCCAGCTGCAAAGAAAAAAGACGCAAAAAAAGATGAATCAGCAGAAGAAAAAAGTTAGTACTATTTAACATCAAATGAGAAGTATCTTGTCCTTGTTTGAGATTTGATATTTGCCGTTTGGTATTTGAACACATATGGACTATTGGCATGACGTTTCTTTAGGAGAAAAATATCCAGAAGAGTTTCATACTATTGTAGAAATCCCTCGTGGGTCTGCAAATAAGTACGAAATAGACAAAGACACCGGGCTTATTAAATTAGATAGAGTAAACCATACTGCTCATTACTATCCTTTTGATTATGGATTTATTCCTCAAACCTATTGGCACGACGAAGATCCGTTAGATGTTGTACTGCTTACCACCAATCCGATTGCGCCAGGTATTTTAGTGGAATGTAGAGCAATAGGGGTTATAGAAATGATAGACGGTGGCGAGAGTGATAATAAAATTATTGCCGTACCTGTAGAAGATCCGCGATTTGCAGAATATCAAGATATTGGTGATATAGAACCTCATAAACTAAAAGAGGCACAGCATTTCTTTGAAACCTATAAAGATTTGCAAGACAAAAAAGTAGAAGTAACGGCAATGAAGGGAAAGAAAGAAGCAATCGCATGTTTAGAAGAGGGAAAAAAGTTATACGACGATAAATTTAAAAAATAGCACGTCTCTCGCCACAGATATAACACAGATTACTATCACAGATAACATGATAAAGATGTTTCGGGTCATTCGGATTATATTCGGATTATTCGGATCGATTGGAAATTTATGAATACCGAAAAGAAAGAACTTAAAGACTCACACGAAATAGAACTTACCCTAACACTTTCGCCAGAAGATTTGCGGCCGTATTTAGAAAAATCTGCAAAAGCGTTATCCGAAAAAAGCCCGATTAAGGGTTTTCGGCCAGGGCATGTTGGGTTCGATGTTATGAGAAAACGATTTGGTGATAGCGCGCTTATAGAGGCGGCTATAGACCAGATTGTTTCTAAAACACTCTACGATGCTATTAAGAAAGAAGACATCGAAACCGTTGGCCAGCCGCGGGTAGACATAAAAGAAGCCGGAGATGCAGACAAACCAATGGTCTATGTTGCAACCCTCGCGTTGCTGCCAGAAGTAACCTTGCCCAAAATAGAAAGTATTTCTGTTAAACAGAAAAAAGCAGACGTAACCGACGAAGATATTTCGGAAGTTCTTGGCAATATCCAAGAATCTCGCTCGCAAGAAGCGCTTGTAGACAGACCAGCAAAAGAGGCAGACAAAGTAGAGGTAGATTTTTCTATTCTTATAGACAATGTGCCACTTGAAGGCGGTCAAGAAAAGAAATATCCGTTTGTTGTTGGAAAAAAACAGGTGCTGCCAGAATTTGAGGAGAAAATTTTAGGAATGAAAGCCGGCGAGGAAAAAGAATTCGAAATAACCTTCCCAAAAGATTATTTTAAGAAAGATTTGCAAGGAAATAAAGGAAACGCAACGCTTACCCTTAAGGCAGTTTTTGAAATAACCAAACCAGACATTACCGACGAGCTTGTGCAGACACTTTCGCCAGAAACAAAAACAGTAGAAGAATTTAAAGAACTTATAAAGAAAAATCTTGGGCAAGAAAAAGCAACCCAAGAACAGCAAAAAGCAGAACAAGAAATGCTCGAAACCCTAGTGAAAAAGTCGACGTTTTCTGCTATCTCGGAGGCGATTGTTCATTCAGAGGCACATGGAATGGTGCACGAGATGAAGAATTCTGTTTCCCAACGTGGTGTAGAATGGCCAGACTATCTTTCTCATATGAATAAATCCGAGAAAGAATTAGAAAAAGAATTTTTACCGCAAGCAGAAGAGCGCGTAAAAACAGCGCTGGTTGTAAGAAAAATAGCAGCGGAAAATAAGATAGAGGTAGAAGACGCTGAAGTAGCTGAAGAAATTGCTAATCTCGAACAAAAATATCAAGGCCTTGGAGACGACATGAAAGAGAAATTGAATACAAAGTCGCACCAAGACCACATGCGAAATATTTTGCAGAACAGAAAAACTATTACCTTTCTTAGTAAAGCGATTATTAAGCCAGCGTAAAAATGAACATAGCCATTCTTTCTGATTCTCATGATCACAAAGAAGAACTTACAAAAGCTCTTGAAATATGTAGAGAGGAAAACGTCTCGCATATTATTCATTGTGGAGATATGGTCGCGGCAGAGGTTATAGAGTGGTTTGCGAAAGCATTTAAAGGCACAGTGCATTATGTGATTGGTAATAACGAAGACCCAATGGAGATGCGTGGAGTATGTAGTTTGCTCGAAAACGTAATCTATTATGGCGAGACAGCTGAATTCGAAATAGATGGTATTACCTTTGCGGTGAATCATTATCCAGAAAGAGCCGAAGAATTTGCGGCAGCACAAAAATATAATGTTGTGTGCCATGGGCATGATCATAAATATAGAGAGGTGCAAAAAGGCGAGACGTTGCTTGTGAACCCTGGAACGGTTGGTGGGGTGTTTGCTCCTGCTACCTTTTACATCTATAATACAAAAGAGAAGACAGGTAAAAAAATAGATATATAAATAAATAGTTATTACTATCTCTTATCTGCCAGCTGGCGGAGAGGCGGCAATAACCATAGATTATATGCACAGAAAACTTATCGAAGAGAATAGACCTCTTTGGGGCTGGATTATTGTGACAATAGGAATTGTGTTTCTGCTTCAGGCTTTGGGGATTGTCCCTTCTTCTATCTGGAGTTACGTTTGGCCAATCCTGGTGATTATTGCTGGCGTTCAGATTATACGAAAAAAATAATTTGAATACGTTGCGACACATCGTCCCTCCATTTGGAGGGATTTTGGTTTATTTTTATGAAAAAAGTTATAGTAGCGGTTGTGCCAAAATCGACACAACAAAAAGTTGAATGGATTTCTTCATCCGAAGCAAAGGTATGGGTTCACGCTGCACCAGAAAAGGGGAAGGCAAATGCCGAGGTATGTGAATTGCTGGCAAAAGAGTTAGGATTAAAGAAACGCCAGGTAAATATTTCGGCTGGAGAATCAAGTAAGAAGAAGATTGTTGCTATCTCCCCGCCTTTCGAAGGAGGGGATTAAGGGGTGGTATTCAATAAAACAGCAGTGCTTTACAAAAAGGAGGATATTGCGTATTATTGGGTTTGTTGAAAGGAAGTATAAAGAGGTCAAGTGAGCAATAATTGTCTTCACAAAATAAAATGCTCTCATTTTATTTTAAGAGGAGGAGCAGTCGTAAGGTGCAGTATTTACATTTATGTGGATACCAAGCCTGGAGTCCTTGCTCCGACGTCGTGCGGGTATCGTATAGTGGCTATTATGCGTCCTTGCCAAGGACGAGACACGGGTCCGATTCCCGTTACCCGCTGTTAGGAGATAGTTAAGTAAAATGCCGGTCTGCCGGCATTTTGTTTTTTTATTGGAGTGGTGATAACCTATAAATCGTATGACAGTAAAAACGTTACAATGGAATATTGGAGGAGCAAAAACAAGGAATGAATCTGCTGCTCCGGCTGAAGCAAGCAGCTATAGTATCGACAACCTCGATTATATTATAGCGATTATAAAAGAATCAGCGGCAGATATTGTAACGTTGCAAGAAACTCATGCTCAAAAAGAAAATATTCAGGCAGAAGAAATAGCAAAACAGCTGGGATATTTTTACATTAACGATGTATATGCAGAATCTCATTTAGAAAAAGATTCAAAACTCGGACAATCTATTATTTCGAAATTTCCATTAGAAAATCATTCATTCGAGTTATTTAAAAATCCTCAGTTAGAGCTTACGCGTCCAGACGGAGAGATTTGGGAGAGTCACGACAAAGGAATCAGCTCGTGTGAAGCAAAAATAAGCGATTCAGTAACACTTGGAATCCAAACAGCTCATATGGTGCCATTTCGGAAGTTTGATGTAGACCCTTTAAGTGATGAACTTCAAGAAATACGAGAAGATATTCAATCAAAAATAAATATTAAATTAAGGAATTCTCTTTTTCAGGGAGATTTTAATATAAACGACAGGAGTTTAAAGGAATTTTTACCAAATATATTTAAAGCAGGTTACAAAGAAGTGTTGTTAGATGAACCAACAACACCAAAAGGTCGATTTTACGATCATGTTGTTTATAAAAACATACAACACCTTTCTTCAAAGGTGCTTTCGTCTGCGTTTACCGATCATTTTCCTGTCTACTCGGAATTCAAGGTAGTAGAGTAGTAAATTTTTACTTTAAATCTTTTCCTTGTTCCCATAAAATATCAAAAATATTTTGAAACACTTTTACCAGTGTTTTATTTTTTATTTCAATAATCATTGGTTCGGTAGCAGAGTGGAGAACAATGCTTTCGTCGCCAAAAATATTAAAGTTTCCGTGTTTAGGTGCGTCTCTTTTTATTATTCTAAATTTGTTAAGCTTCGACTGTTCTTTTAGAAGCTCTATCTCAATCGATTCTCTGTAAAACACAATCATTTTCCATGTTATTCTTCGTTGTTTGCGTATTTTTTGGTATTCCTCGTAAGAATCTCCCATAAATTCTTTCCATTGATCACCAATGGATCCGGAAATAGGAGTTATAGACCCCTTGGGAAGTCTTTTTATAGCATCCATCCAAAATTGTTTGTACGCTTCTACGCCCTGGTGAATAGTTATCTCTGGTAACGATTCGTCTATCATGTCTCGCAGTTCTGGAACAATGCTTTTGGCGATTTCTTCTTTTGCTTGAATGTCTTGAAGTAATTTAGATGGATCGGTTGCTTGAAAATAGCTGGTTTTTTGCTTTTTTAGCTTAAAAACAAGCTTTTTTTCTATTAAATTTTGCAAAGTATCATAAACAACAGCACGATGAATGCTGGTTTTTTTAATAATATCGCCAGCTGTGGTTTGGCCTATTTTAAACAACGAAAGGTATATTTGTGCTTCGTTTTTGCTTAAATCGAGGCGTTCGAGCTGTTGAAGAATGTTTTTTTTCATAGGGCTAAAAAGGCCTTGACACATATAATGATATCATATATACTGTTCTGTCGTCAAGATCCGACGACTAATTATGAACATTGAGAAGAAGGGAAGGAACCGTGCAAGATAGGCGTTTTTCGGGCAAGGCAGGCGATGATTACGAACTCTTCAAACCTGCTATCCCTTGGCATGATGATTTTCAAGCCTGGGTTGGCGAACTTGTTGCTGAGCATCACGTGAGGACAGACGTACTAGTGCTCCCAGCTCTTGAGCTTGGCGTTGGTACTGCTAATACCACACTACCTGTTTTGCATCACGCGACAGGTATTCCTATTGTGGGTGTTGACAACGAACCAACAATGCTCGAACAGGCACGCATAAATCTCCCCGCCGATGGATCCGTGACTCTTCATGAGGCAGATATACTCACGTTTCTGCTGTCACAGAAAGAGGATTCTTTCGGAAGTTGCTTTACTGCATGGACACTTCACAACCTAAAAAGAACGACTCGCCAACGAGTGTACCGAGAGTTGGCAAGAGTTCTTCAGCCAGGTGCAGTGCTCGTTCAATTCGACAAGATCGTTCGAAGTGCTGATTTGCCGTGTGAGCGGCACGCAGACTTCTCCGATCAAATTCAACGAGTCATCGATGTATTTGAGGGGATAGGAAGGCCGGATCTTGTTTCCGAGTGGGTGATGCATTACCTGGAAGATGAACATCCAGATGTCGTAATGACAGAGCCAGCAACGAGACAGGACCTGTTTGTAGCTGGTTTCCCCAGGGTAACGTTTTACGACCGCAAAGGGATGGATGTGATAATGTCGGCACATCTGCCAATACATTAAGGAGACGAACGATGTCTGAAGATACAAGTGCTGATGAGATGCGTTTCGCGGGCGTTCTCGGGGCCGATTTCCACCTCGCCGAGTATGTGTACGGTCCAGAAGCTCGGAAATTCCGCACGGAGGTTTGCAAGTTTCTCGCTTGGTTTTTCGAAAAACCGGAGACTCGGGAGAGAATGGGGCTTGTGGAAGGAGCTCCTTTCCCTGTTGTCGAACTTGGTGTCGGTGCTGCGTGGACAACGGAAGAGGCCCTAGGCGTGGTCCCTGGAATGGTTGTCCATGGAGTCGATGACGAGTCTCTAATGCTGGCACACGCAGAGGCTCGGCTTGCTGAACATCTCAACACTCGATGTTTCCTGTATGAAATGGATATACTGGAGCATTTGAGGCGGCAGAGAAGTGGCACCTACGAAGCCTGCTTCACTACACACACGCTTCACAACCTGACTCGAGAGGCTCGACGAGAGGTGTATGCGCAGCTACATCGAGTCCTTCGACCAGGGGCGCTGCTCATTCAGTTGGACAGGATGGCGGAAACAGGAAAGAACCCGTGCGGAGACCCTTGCTGTGGTGATCTCTGGAGTCAGGACCGTGAACACAAAGAGTCTCTGGCGATGATTCGTAGAGTCACCTCGATCTTTACTGATCATGGGCGTCACGATCTTGTTGCAGCTTGGGTTGATCACCTGGTCACTGACGGATTCCCAAGTCGTCGCATGGTGTGGACCGAAACTGTGAAGGATCTTGAAAGAGCGGGCTTCAAGGGGTGGAGTGGAAGCTCTTGCGGCATGCAGCACGTCATAGAGTCGTATAGGTAGACTCTAACACGAGGAGTTGAATGATGAGGCGGAATATTGCAGCGCTGATGCTCGTGATGTGTGCGCTTGGAGCGTACGCAGTCGAAGCCACGGAAACCGAGGAAGACTCACATCCGACGATTCGGCTGGAGGTGCAAAACCTTGTCACATCGAATGACGGCAAGGTCGAGTACACGCCGTGGTACATAGGCTATGTGCGAAAGGAGCTTTCACCCAAGTTTAGGTTCACGACCTCTCTCGTCTCATCAGATAACTGGGGGGCGGGGTTCGTGGGGGTAATATGGACTCCGCGTCCATGGCTCGAGCTCGACGCCGCTGTTGCACTCGAAGTCGCCGACATCCCGCTTCGTAGTGAAGCATCTGTCTGGTTTCAGCGAGAAAAGGTGGAGGGCTTCGCACTCGCCGAATACGGAGGCTCCGGGTTCTGGAGTAAGGCAGCGCTTCAGTGGCGATTTACCGAGAATGTCTCAGTAGGGCCATTTACACAGCGATTCGTTGGCAACGGCCTTCGGGTCGACATAAAGAGGATCCTAACCCCAGGCACTGGTCTGTGGGTCGTGGGATTCCCAAACAATCGTGTGCTGTTCGCAATACGACACACGCTTTAGCTAGAACGACAGCCGGTCATGTGCACATCGAGTGCATGTGGCCGGTTCTTTAAATAAAAGAAAGAATAAAGATTGATAAATAGTGCGGTTCTGTATTATGCTAGGAGAAGAATTTTTATATAGAAAGTATGTTATACGCGATTATTGCAACTCTTGCTATTAGCCTTATCTCTTTGATAGGGATTTTGCTGTTACCTCGAATTTCTCAAAAGTCGATTTGGATAAAAAGATTTATTGGCATTGCTATTGGCACGCTCTTAGCGGCAGTGTTTTTTGACTTGCTTCCGGAAGCTGCTGAAGGGTTTGCCAATCCACGAACCGCATTTCTTATTGTGCTTGGAAGTATTTTTGCCTTTTTTATTATAGAAAAAGTTATTCATTATCATCATTGCGGGTGTGAAGACGAACAAAAAGGGCATGTAAAACAGCATTTGGTAGTAAATAATCTTATTGGCGATGGTATTCATAATTTTATAGATGGCGTTATTATCGCGGGAGCGTTTTTAATAGACGTACGTATAGGAATAGGGACTGCGATTGCCGTTGCATTACACGAAATCCCTCAAGAGGTCTCGGATTTTTCTATTTTGGTGTATGCTGGCTTGTCTCGTAAAAAGGCAATTTTTTATAATGTATTATTTGGGCTAACAAGTGTGGTTGGAGCGATGTTGGTTTTCTTTATTGCAGATTCGGTTACAAATATAGTGCCAGTGTTGCTTGCGATTGCTTCTGGGAATTTTATTTATCTTGCAATGGCAGATTTAATTCCAGAACTCCACCACGAAGAAAATCCAGAACGCATATGGATGCAGTTGTTTTGGATTTTAATAGGCGTTGCATTAATGTATGGTGTTGGTTTAGTCGTTGGAAAAGCGTGATTGGTATGAAAAAAGTTAATTATTGGAGGATAATTCAGAAATATATGCCAACAGACTCGTTGGCGTATTCGTTATACGTTCCGCATGTGGTTCAAGTTGCTGCGCGAGCTATTCGAATAGGCGAAAAATTGGGGATGTCTAAAAATCAGCTGCAGTTTATAGAAGAGGCTGCCATGCTGCACGATATTGGGGTTGTAAAAGTAGATGCAAAAGACATTGGCTGTATCGGAAGTTTGCCATATATGCGGCATATGACAGAAGGGAGAAAAATTTTAGAAAAAGAAGGGCTGCCAGAGCATGCACGCGTGTGCGAAACGCATACTGGAACCGGGATTACTAAAAAAATGGTAAAAGACGAAAATATTCCGTTGCCAGAGAAAGACTACATTGCCGAATCTATAGAAGACGAAATTTTGAGCTATTGTGATTTGTTTTATAGTAAAGATCCTTCTCGGCTTTGGAAGGAATATACGGTTAAAGAGATTCGCGAGTTACGCAAGAAATATGGAGAAGAAGATGTGAAGCGTTTTAATGATTGGGTAGAGAAGTTTGAAGGATAGTAGCTTTTGTATGAAAAGAATTATAGTTGCTTCAAAAAATCCTGTAAAAATAAACGCAACACAAAACGCTTTTAAACAAATGTTTCCTAGTGATGAATTCGAAATTGAAGGGATTTCGGTTTCTTCTGGGGTAGGTGATCAACCGAAAGATAGCGAGGAGACTCTTTTGGGAGCTTTGAATAGAGCGAAGAATGTTTTTAAAGAAATCGAAGAGGCTGATTTTTACGTAGGACTCGAGGGAGGTATTCAGCAAGACAATTTAGAAATGCAGGCATTTGCATGGTGCGTTGTACAGTCAAGAGAAGGGTTGACTGGCAAAGGAAGAACTGGATCGTTTTTTTTACCTCCAAAGATTGTGGAACTTATTAATCAAGGTAAAGAACTAGGCGAGGCAGATGACATTGTTTTTGGACGGGTGAATTCAAAGCAAGAAAATGGAGCTGTTGGCATTTTAACAAATAACGTTATTGATAGAACGACCTATTACACACAATCCGTGATTCTCGCATTAATCCCTTTTATAAATAAAGATCTTTACTCATGAAAGATGAATAGGACCTGTGCACGTATGGTGTTTTTTTCCGTCATCCTGTCTTTTGTTCGTCATTCCCGACTCCGATCGGGAATCCAGTAACGCGAAAAGAGCATCAAAGCCTGGATCCCCAGTCAAGCTGAGGATGACGGACAGGGCATGTCTCTTGAAGGGAGAGATTTGTCTCGTACGTGGATACGAGATCGAGGATGGTTCCATCACAAAGACGGGGCACAGCGGGGATGATAAAGAATGAGAGATTAAAAAGCAGGCAATTCCTTTAAGTAAAAAGTTAGCAGTGTTGAGCTGGTGTTTTTTTCATTTACTTTTCCTCTCAGCCCAAACAGAGGCTATTTGGGCTGTAAAACAAATATCCGCTATTGCATAAATAGTAAAAAATCGTTAGATTAAAACCTGTAATTAAGCTCGGGTGGTGGAACTGGTATACACGACAGACTTAAAATCTGTTGCCTCACGGCTTGCGAGTTCGAGTCTCGCCCCGAGCAATAAAAAAACGACTCTTTATTAAGAGCGTTTTTTTGTTTTAGATTTTATTGTTGAGTATTCAGTCTTTTTAGTTGATCTTGAGCTGCCTTTACATCTTTTGAAGGCGATTTGAGCGCTCTAACAATAACCGCTGTTGTAACATCGACACCATCATCTATATTATAAGCATAAATAACAACTGCGTTTGCAATAATACCTACAACCACAACAATAATTAATCTCCAGAATCGTTTAGACTTTGTTAGTGAAAGCATAGTGTTGATTATTATATTTTTTGTTTTTTGAGCAGATAAAGAATTACTCCAGTTTGTACGCCAGTAATAGCAACAAGCGCTAAGGCAAAGATAAGCGGCCAGTTCGGCGGCGCAGATCGTTTTGGAATAGCTTCTGGAAACGTGTCTGTTTCGGTAAGCACGACCCCTTTTACTTCCTCCTCATTCGCTGCATGTATTATAGTATCTTCTAGAAATCGCGGCAATAAACGGTAGCCTGTTTTTGTTTCACTTAATATACCGATAATGGTAACACTATCTCCGTCACCAAATGCAGGTTTGGGGATTTTTTGTTTATAATACACTTTTAATTCTTCGTCTGATTCATCTACTACATATACGGTTCTTCCACTTTTTTCTACAATATTGCCTGAAATTGTTATTAACGTTCCTTCTTCGTTATCTGTAATATCGCTTATTTCAATTGGTAAAGGTTCTGGCTGTATTTGAGCTGATGTTTTTGTAATGTCTAATTGAGAAGAAGTTTTAATTCTTTTTTCGCCTTGGTTTTCCGACAATGTTCCTGTTACTTGCACCACATCTCCTACCTCAAGGTCTGGGAAATCTTTTTTCGACGAATACACCTGAATTCCGCCGCCATCCATTATATAGAACACCGTCACCCCTAATATATTTGGTGGAGCAATAACACTTCCGATTGTTGTTACGGTTGTTCCGTTTTCAAAATCTCGAATATTCGAAAGCTCGGTGTTAATTGTTGAAGACGAAACAACCTTTGGTTCAAACAATGTCTCTGTAAAAATAAATTCCTCTTGCACAATGTTTTCGTTGCCTGGTGTTGGTGTGTGTGTCCACAGCCAGACATCGTCTTCATCTCTGGCATAGCTGTTGCCTTCTTCTACATCGCTATATTCTATTTCATCTATAACTTCTTCGTCTGCATTCAATAGTCGCACGCTGTCGGTGGTGTTGTTAAGCGCTAATTTAGAAAGAATTCTAGGCAAAATAATATATTCATATGCCCTAAGGGTTGTTGGCTCCGAAATAACATACGGTTTGCTGCCACCTTCTGCGTCGTCAATAATCCAATTGGTAATATTGATAGGCGATGCGGTTGGGTTGAGTATTTCTATCCATTCTTCTTTGTCGGAGCCTTCTGGATTTGGTAGGAATTCGTTAATAATAGGTGTTTCGTAAAGAGATGGCGGAATCAACAAGCTTAAATCTGGGTTTGCCGGGTCTATTACCGTAATAACAACGCTTTGTTCGCTTGTTTCTTCGAGTATATTGGTAGCCTTTAGTTGGATTTCGTACTGACCAGGCACCGAAAATTCATACCATAATTGTTTTTGTGTCGATTTAGGGCCAAAAGGAATACGCCATTCAAATAAATCTCCGGTAGATGCTGATCCGTCTAATGTAAACGGCTGAAATACCGAAACAATTGGGGTGTCGAAGTCTATAATAGCCAAAGGCTGCTGTGGGAATATGTTTTTTTCTTGTGGTGTTGGCACCGAGCTCCATTCAAATGTTTCTTCACTGTTCCTGGCCCACGATTCAGCTTGTTTGGACGTGCCGTATGAAACCGAGTTCGTTATTGTTTCGTTTGGAAATAAAAGTTCAACAGTATCTCCGCTATTATTTAATATTATTTTTGTTGTGCTTTGTACAAACGCTATATATTCTTTGGGTTTTAATAATATGCCAGCTGGAATGGAATATATTTTTGTTGTTTCATCGGAAAGCATCCATCCACTAAGTTGTATAGAAGAGTCTGTTGTATTAAAGAGCTCTATAAATTCTTCTTCGGTTTCTTGAGGGCTCGGGTAAAGTTCGTTAATAATAATTCCAGTTGGGTATGATTGTTGCAATGGCGTGCTCGCATCTCCTTGAGGCGGCTCCTGAGGAGCAGGGAGAGGTGTTGGGTCTTCTTCTGGGGAAATAATCGGTTCAGGCGCTTCTGCGTCTAATTCAAACACTCCTGGTGTGCCACCAAGAATAAATGCTTCTCTCCAGTTTGATTGAATGTTAGACGTTGCTGGATCAATTCGCTCTATGCTGAATCCATTTCCATTGCCACCCGATTCGCTGGTGTAGTGTATTTCTTCGAAATAAGTTTCGCCTTCGTCGCTTGAAAATTTTATATCACCTTCAGTATTCTTAAGAGATAAAACCGAATCGAACAACGTTCCAGTAAATCCGGAGTGCTCTAATAAAAATGTTTCTGCGTCGCTTGCGATAATGGCTGTTTCCGAAGAATCTATTTCTAAATCACCTTGAATAAGTGTTAATTTGTGATTTGAGGAATCAAAAAAGCGCCAGGAATTTTCTCCTACGCCGTCTATAATTGCAATCGGGGTTGCTGTTGGGTTGTAAACTTCTATCCATTCCCGTTTGCTATCGCTCCCGTCTAGATTGTACATTACCTCGGTAATAATCAGGTTGTGTGAAGATGCATTTGCATTTAAGGGGGCAATTCCATATACTCCTAGAAGAAGAAACGATAGCCCCCCAGACACGACAAGCATCTTCATACACAGATATCTTACTTGATAGAACATTTTTTGAGAAGTGGATAAATGGTGACGTGTAAGACCCGTTGCCATCCTGAGCACCTCGGAGAGGTGTGAAGGACCTAGGCTTTACAAAGCCGCTTTGCAACTTGCCTCCGTGGTGGAATTGGTATACACGCGTGGTTTAGGACCACGTGCCTTACGGCTTGTGGGTTCGAGTCCCTCCGGGGGCAGATTGCAAAGCGGTTTTATGATAGAATAAATTTGTTATGGATAACCTCTTATTTTCGATTCTTGGCGCGTTGTTTGGGGTAATAGGGTTTGCGTCTTTAAGTGCGTTGGTTATTAGTACTGGGCTATTTGTTTTTTATTTTAAAATTCCAGACCAGAGAAGGAAGTATTTAAAAATGATGATGGTAACAGCATTAGTGTGTGCGATAGTGCTGGTGTTTGTAATAATCGGAAGTATTATTCCTTCTAACGCCGCCCAAATTTTACCTGCAGCATAAAAAAATAAATATTGTTAATAATTTTACCCTTAGTAAGCGCGGGGTTTATTTTTTTTTATTGATAATGTAACGTAGCATTAAATGTACATTCGATTGGGCTGTGGTAGCCCTGAAGGAGAAGCGCATGAGATCTCTTGGAGCGGCAACGGGCAAGTTCGTCTTGTTTCACGTCTTGGTGTTTCCTTGGGGCTCGCTTCTTCGTGGAAAATGCGAACCGGCCGAGAATACAGAAAGTGTAAGATGGTTCTTTGTCGTCACCTTTATTGGTGGGAGTATAGCAGTCCTCGTAATCACGAGTGGCCTGACAATCATGATTCTCTGGTCCTCTGGTGTGGTGATGCCTCTGGGGGTTCGTACCAAGGATTTCTGGAGATATCTGATTGCGTACGGAGGCGGGATGGTGGTTTATCTCTTCTCTAGAGCCTTTCTGTATCTTCTGGATCTTTTTAAAACACTGGGTTCAGACGCCCGAGAATTGTAGGAGAACGTCATGACAGTAGCCCGTCAGAACGTCTGGAGTGTGTTTCTCGGTCCATACGTCATCCAACTCAAAGGATTTCACCTAGATTGCTCAGATTTCTACTGCTGGCTATTCGTTAGCTGGTCGGTAGTCTGCGCATCTGTGGCTTCTCTCTTCGTTGCCTCAGCCGCAATCGGTGTCCCCGGTGCAATGCTGGTGAATATCCTGATAACCTACGTAATCGGGATGGTGGCGTGGTATGTTTTCCTCTTGGTCATAAAGGCTGGGGGAGTACCTGCAGAGCGAATCGGGTCAGCAGTCGGCGTATACCGTCTCTTCTAGAGAGCGATCTGCCAAACGATCAACTTGCTCGTCGAACGTAACCGGCTCAATCGAGCCAAAATCCTTGCATCACGGCGAAGTATGATGCAGAGGTTTTCTTTTTGCGGACGATTAGGTAAGGTTGGTTTAACAAGTTCGTACATTCCGTGAATACTCATCGTGTAAGGAGAAACGCATGGAGATTCTTGGTTGGTTCGTCACCGCGGCTCGGTTCGTGTGGTCTGTTAGCTGTTACACCGTCTTTTTCTGTCTCTTGTTTATCGACGAATCTTTGACAGGAAAGATTCGGGGTAGCTTGGGGCTTTGTATGAAGATTGTGGCTTTCTTGGGGGCAGCGACAGTGTGTCTTGGTTCCTTCTCCTTGTTGCTGCCCTCTGGCATCGTTGTCTCAAGGTGCCTTGCTGTGGTCTACATAGCAGAGATGCTTGTGTACCTAGCGCTCCTGTCGTACGCCTACATCAAGAATAACAGGAAGCTGTATGGGGATACATCGGCAGAGTTCGTGATAGAAGGTTTGCTGTACCCGATTTCAGCGTTTTGTGAAGCAGTCCATATAATGCCGCCTTGGCGTAGTCTGGTCTGTCTGGTTGTTGGGGCGGTGGGCTCTCTTGTAGGAGGGCTGTTGATTGGCAGGAGTATCTGCTCCACGCTGAACGTGCCGATTCCCGTGTTCCTGCTTAACAATGTTGGCTGGGGATGGATAGTAGCAGCTTATGTGGCCATCTGGATGATATGTATTTGGATTCTTCAAGAACCAGACGAAGAGGCTATCCACTTCGAATCTTAGCCAGTGATCCGTGGTCAGATTAGTCAGCCTAAAGCGGTTCGACGGCAGAGCAGAACCTTGGATCGAACAAGACCCAGCACCGCTGCGACGAGCGATGCTGGGTTTACTTATTTGGTCTATTGCGTTAGCGTGGGATCAACAAATAACAACAGGGAGAAATTCGATGAGTGTGCGGAGTGCGATTGCAGCACACTGGCAGAAATGGCTGTGGATGGGGCTGATCTGTTCCATTTTCTGGCCGGCAGGAATGATACGGGTTTATAAATACGGAGTGGAAAGTAAGCATAGATGGGTTTGTTGGGTGGCATTCGTTATGGGTCCTCTAGGAGTCATAACAGCCATCTTTACAGTTGTGGCGATAGCTGTGTTCGGACCCTCTAGTGCTTCGTGTTTTGTTGGTCTGGGATCGTATGCCGTGGAGTACTTAATCGCAGGGCTTCTGGTTATCTGCGTGGTTATGGATACATAGTACTCTTGGGGTCTGATTTTCGGCGGTTTTTGCTTGTAACGACAAGCACGAATACGCCGATTTTTCTTACCGATAGTTTCCTAAACTAAGCAAAAAAACAATAAGTATCGCTCTTGTTTTTGCTTTAAAAATGCGGCGAAAGAGATAAAAAGCAGCGGTTTCTCTCTTTTTTTGTGGAAAACTTGGGGAATAGGGGTTGACACCTCTTAAATAAAAGAATATACTTTTTATTGCTAAAAAA
>ENA-OREN01000379-OREN01000379.1-marine-metagenome-genome-assembly--contig:-NODE-379-length-66229-cov-4.452685_pt1 | contig 66229 bp, 54 predicted proteins | sample MGYA00248624_ERZ508555 | MGnify/ENA primary metagenome ERZ508555 (study PRJEB26222, sample SAMN06267773) | marine metagenome | isolation source: Saanich Inlet, British Columbia, Canada | place...
ACGGGAGAGGTTCCATTTATAAGAGCTACCGGCGTAGGCAGCTTCATTCATACCAAGACTGATCCCAAAACCACCCACTAAAATAAAGCTGCCTGCAATCGAAAGTCTCGTTGCCCGGTTAAGGTGGCGCACGGCTTGATCAAACACTCCGGCGGGATTTGGTTTTGTGTTGATAGTCATTTTGTCCCTACGCTCTATAACCGGCTTTTTTTGTTTAGACTTAAGGGTCAGATCAAAACACCGGAAACCCTGACAACATCATACCATCGGCTGATTTAAGGTGCTTCGCTGTTGATGCTTCTGTACTGGTCTTAGGCAACGTCGCGCTGTAAGTAGATTCAAATCCGCCGACTGGGCAGATGCTACAGATGAGAAATCACCTCTATTAGAGAGCTCACATGACCAGGCGATCAAATGGGAGGAGTGGTCGCAGGTTCGATCCCTACACCCCCCGCTATTTTCCAGAAAAAAAATAGCCTTTTTGTCTTATCAAAAATTGCGCTCTTCATTGAGAAGACATTATTATTCCCAAATCGTTTTAGCTTTCATTTACCCACTTGGATAAATCGTTTTTGAATAATTCACACGCTATGCCTGATGCCCCTGATTCATTGAGTTCGCTTCATTCAGATCCGATCGAGGCCGTGAGCGCGGCCGTCATCGCGCATATGAACGAGGATCATCCTGACGCGAATCTTGACTATGCTCGTGGTCCTGGCGGCAGTCCAGAGGCTATATCAGCGATGCTCCTAAAGATAAATCGTTTGGGAATTGTTCTTCAGGTAACGACTTCAGATGATGTCAAAACAATTCCCATTCAATTTCCAGAGCCGCTGGAATCGCAGGACCAAATACGACCCGGGTTGATCAATCTTCTGACCGAGGCGCGAAAGTCTCTTAAGTCTGCAAATCAATCCCCTCATCAGGAAACATCAGCATGAATGATATGGTGCGCGAGTGTGCAGACGTGAATCATGAGTTGATCGATCGTCCGCTAGATCGAGTTCTGGACGGCCAACCCACATCGGACGGGGCAGGCGTTCGCCTGACCCGGTATATTGGATCGCAATTGCTGTCCGAGCTTGATCCATTTTTGTTGCTCGATTTTTTTGAGTCGGATAATCCGGATGACTACATTGCGGGCTTTCCGTCCCACCCGCATCGTGGATTTGAAACCGTAACTTACCTCCTTGCGGGGAAGATGCGTCATGGTGATAGTGCCGGTCATAGCGGCGTAATTGAAGCAGGCGGTATTCAGTGGATGACGGCAGGGCGTGGCATTATTCATTCAGAGATGCCGGAGCAGGAAAACGGTCGATTAGCCGGGTTTCAGCTTTGGGTAAATTTGCCCTCGGAAAAGAAACTTTGCGAGCCGGCGTATCATGAGTATCCCAAAGAAGAGATTTCCATTGAAAGCCGGTTATCGGGCGCCGAAGTCCGTGTGATTGCCGGTGTGACTTCAGAAGGAACGAAAGGGCCCGTGAGCGATGTTGTCACGAGTCCGTTATATCTCGATATTGATCTTCCTGCGCATACGCTTTTTGAGGAGGTGACGCCACAGGGGCATAGCTGTTTTGTGTTTGTGATCGACGGGGCGCTTGAAGTTTTGGATCGCGATAGCAGTGAGACTGTGAGCGCCCGCCAGCTTGCGGTTTTGGGTACTGGTAGTCGGGTCCGTATGAATGCGGGAGCGACCGGGGCCAGACTGCTGCTTGTTTGCGCTCAAGCCTTGCATGAGCCAGTTGAACGCTATGGACCTTTTGTGATGAATACTCGCGAAGAGATAGAAAAAGCGGTCGAAGATTTTAATTCTGGTCGATTCTAGCAACCCTCATTGTCCGTTTTTTATCGGAAATTGAAATGATTACCAATCCACGCGCGGTTGATCGAATCGCGATTCGCGATTCGCTCGGTTATCCGGCGATCACGTTGCTAGCGAGCATGATTGGTTTCGGGTCTCTTGTTAACGAAAGTGGCCTTCCGCTTGGCATGGCAATCGCCGGCACCCTTGGAATATGGGGATTGCCCGGGCAACTCACATTAGTCGAGATGCATGCGGCAGGCGCTTCTGCTTTTTTTGTGATTCTTGGCGTTTCTCTGGCAAATGCGCGATTCTTGCCGATGGCCGTCTCATTTATGCCTTTGATGCCAAGTCGCCGCAAAGGAATGGCTTCAGATTTTGCATTGGTTCAAATGCTTTCGATTAACTCGTGGGCTGCAGGTTTAAAACGCTTTCCAGAGATTGCGCTTGAACTTAGGCGACGTTATTACGTTGTGTTTGGCTCTATTTGCATGAGCGCTGGCTTGATAGGCACGATTATCGGCTATCTTGGTGTTGAGATGATGCCAAGAGAGATTGCGCTGGGTCTTATTTTTATGAATCCGCTTTTCTTCGCCATCCTCTTGGCGGGGGTGAATAATCGTCCCTCGCTCATTGCGCTGCTGATCGGGGCGCCTCTCGGACTATTTTTTCATATCGTGCTGCCTGATTTTGATCTTCTGTTAACCGGAATTATCGGCGGCAGCCTTGCGTTCTGGATAGCCCAGCGTTGGCCGCGACCGGACAATTTACCATGACGACATTTTCGTACTTTGGGTTAACGTTGCTAACATTTGGCGCGATACTGGGCACCTATTTCTGGAGGGGGATGGGCGTATTGTTTGCCTCCCGAGTAAATAGTGCCGGGGCTGTATTTCAATGGGTGACGTTTGTGTCTTATGCGATGCTCGGCGGTCTGATTGCCCGTATGGTGGTTCTGCCGATTGGACCATTAGAAGAAACATCTTTGCTCATTCGCAGCCTGGCGTTTGCGACAGGCGTGACCGTATTCCTGCTTCTTGGTCGACGGGTGTTGCCAGCCGTTCTGATCGGCGTGGGATCGTTTATTACGATGATGTTTTTTAGCTCGTTTAATGTCGCGGCACCATAAAAGTATTGATTCGCAATCGGAACGATAACTCAGACCCTTTTAGGGAGGATGTAGACTTACCGGAGGTATTAATTATTCTTTCAGATTATCGAGATCATTATGCAACTTAAAGTGCTCGCGCTCGGGGGAGACGGTATTGGGCCAGAGGTGGTTGATGCAGGTCTTAAGGTGTTGGAATGCGCTGCAAAATCAATTGATCTTGTTCTTGATATCAGTGAAGACCTTTTGCATGGCGCGGCGTGGGAAAGGTACGGCACCTTCATAAGAGATAAGACGCTTGAAAAAGCGCGAGCGTCAAATGCCGTTCTGGTTGGTGCGGTCGGTGGTCCAAAGTGGGAGCATATTGTTAGAGATGGCGGCCCCGAAGAGCAGGATGGCCTGATGAAATTGCGACATCACCTTAAAACTTTTGCTTGCCTGCGTCACGCGAGAGTTCATCGCGCGTTGCTTGACAGGACCGCATTCAAGCCGGCCATTCTCGAAGGGGCCGATATTATGGTCATGAGAGAGCTTTGTGGTGGTGCAATGTTTACCACGACACGGGGCATCACGACTGACAGCGACGGTATTCGGCGTGGGTTTGATCTCAATGAGTACCGAGAATCTGAGATTGCTCGCTTCGCTCGTGTTGGATTCGAGGTCGCTCGTCGTCGACGTAGTCGTCTTTTGTCTGTAGATAAGTCAAATGTCTTTATGGCCGGTAAACTGTGGCGCGAGATTGTCAGTGATCTCGGCCGTGAAGAGTTTGCTGATGTCGAGCTTACCCACTTCTTTGCCGATAACGCCGCGTATCAACTTTCCCGCCGTCCCGCGGACTTCGATGTCATTCTCGCTGATAATTTATTTGGGGATATTCTTTCCGATCAAGTCGGCGCTATCGCAGGCTCACTCGGTATGCTGCCTTCAGCCTGTCTCGCTGGATCGCCCGCAAAACAGATCTCGGAATGTCCAGCGATCTATGAGCCGGTCCATGGGAGTGCGCCAGATATTGCAGGCCAAGGTATTGCGAATCCTATCGGTACAATTTTATCGATCGGGATGCTGTTGGAATACAGCGCTGGTCAGCCGGATTGCGCGCGCCGTGTTGATCGAGCAGTGGATGCGGCGCTTACTGCAGGCTTTGCGACGCCAGATCTCGGTGGTGACCACACGACGAGCCAGCTTACCGACGCGGTGATTCAGTACTTCAGAAAAGTTTGATATCGGACATAATGTCATATGGTTTGGTTACGCTTTTAAGGTGCCAATTTCGTCAGCGAAGGCGACGACGTGTTGGCCATGTTTGGGCATGGTTTAGAACTGGTAAGGGGCGTGTGCTTTTTTGTACGCAAGCCAAATGGATAGAGGTTACAACTCGTTTTCATTAAATTAATTTTTACTGCGGTGAATCAAGACCATGAATCACGTTGTTAATTCAAAACTGACTCTAGACGCACCGCGTAATGAAATAGAAGCGGGAGATGCAAAATCAGTATTAGATGAAATTTTCACCGCGGTGGGCTGTGTCCGCAGTGTGTCAAATATGGTCGCGGAACACCTTGTGGATACGAGTCTGTGCGGAATGGAAAGTCACGGTGTGATGCGCGTGCTCCAATACGTTGAACAATTCCAAGACGGATACATGAAGGCCCGATCTGAACCTCAGATTGTGACTACTGATCGGGGCTCAATCGAGATCAACGGTAATGGTGGTATCGGTATACCAGCGATGCAGCTCGCGTATGAAAAAGGAACTGAAGTCGCTAGGTTATCGGGAATTTCCGCGTTGGCTGTCCGTAATGTGGGCCATACAGGTCGGCATGGCGCATTTGCTGATCGAGCGGCAGAAGACGGTTTTCTCACCATATGTGTCGGCGGTGGAAATCGAAAAATTTGGCGCCAAGTCGCGCCATATGGCGGGGCAAAACCGATGCTTCCCACTAACCCTTGGTGCGTCGGGATACCGGGGGGTGCAAGGGGTTCGGTCGTACTGGACTTTGCAACTTCCAAAATTGCAGGGGGATGGATTTATGCTGCGAAGAGCGCCGGCGCTTTGTTGCCCGAGGATTCGGTGATTGATTCAAGTGGGAACCCGACCCGTGACCCAAACGACTACTTTGACGGCGGCGCGATTTTGCCCTTCGGAGGTCATAAAGGATATGCGTTGGCGTTGGTAGGCGAGATCATTGGAGAAGCAATGCTGGGTCCTGTAAAAACCGAATGTAATTGGCTACTGATCACTCTGGATTCAGAGCGGTTTCGCGAGACTTCGACGGCAGGAGAGATCGCTGAGGAGATTCTTTCCGAGCTTCGGGACTGTCCGCCCGCCCCCGGGTTTAACAAAGTCGAGATTCCTGGTGAGCGTGAGCGAGCGCATCGAACTAATTCGTGTGGAGTCGTTTCAATTCCATCCGAGACATGGAAGCAAGTTCTTGAGTTGCACAAGAACCTTATTTAATTCTATTCATGGAAAGCTCAGCATAATGCCAGAGAAGAAATGGGGAGCATGGATTTTAATGTCGAGGGTTTGCTTTCGCTACGATGGTGTCTTCTGTTTTGAGTCGTGAGTTGACAGGTCGAAGAGTGGTGATCGCAAACACCCAGTGCTTTGCTTCGATTTTTTTGTGGGCGAGTGGTTTTGTTGCGCTCGAATTTCTGGTTGATGATTGGGGTGCGCTCTCGCTTAACGCGATTCGACTCGGGGTTTCGGCTTTATTTCTGATGCTCTGGTGGATTTTGAGAGATGGTCTTAGTGTCATTACTCACGCGCCATGGTCGAAAGGGTTAATAGTCGGTGGACTCGGTTGGGGGATTGGCTCGTTATTGCTTTTTTTAGGGCAGCGCATGTCAGATCCCGTTACAACGACAATCGTTGTCGCGATGATGCCCCTAGCCGGCGCAGCGATTGAGATGATCTTTGAAAAGAGAAAGCTTTTATGGGGAGAGTATCTCGGGATTGGACTCGCGCTTTCCGGCGGGTATCTGGCGACAGGCGTCTCACTCGCAAAAAGTGAAGTTGGGGTCGGGGTCGTGCTCTGCTTTTTAGCAATTTTTCTTTTTGCGTGGGCAACACGTGCCACCACTCGTCAACTTGGTGATCTGACGGCGACAGGTCAAACGACAGTGACAATGATCGGCGGTGCCGTCGTTTCGTTTGGGCTTTATTTGGGGTTTTTGGCAGCTGGTTCGGTCGAAGTGCAGATCGGCCCTGTAACGCCATCGGTTATTTGGCCCCTTTTCATCTTTCTGTTGCCATCGTCAGGGATTGCGCAATTGTTATGGATTATCGGTGCTGGCAGGCTGGGGATCATGATCGCATCATTTCATATGAACGCAGCGCCTTTTTATGTGATGGTTATTCTTGTGACCTTATTTGATGCGGCATGGCAACCGGCTCGAATAATGGGCGCAGTTTTGGTTATTTTGGGCGTAATCATTGCCCAATCTCGACAGTGGAATCAGAAGGCCATTTAGGCGCGCTTCGCGTCGGTATAATTTAGTTAAATTGGGAGAAGCAAAAACATGCGCACGTTAGTAGAGAGATTAATTTTTATTCTGGGTTGTACCGTTAGCTTTGTCGCCGCGGCCGAAGGGAGTCGCGGCGCAGAGTTGTTCGAAGCCCAATGTATTAGCTGTCATGGGAACGCAGCAGTGGATCTTAAAACACCGGTTCTGTTTGGCCAGGAACCCGCTTACATCGCGCGGTCTTTAGAGGCCTTTCAACTGGGTGGCCGGATCGATCAGATCATGTCTAGTATGAACGAGATCGCATCTGGATTATCGAACGAGGATATTTCCGCGCTCGCCCAATATCTGGCCAGTCAGGACCCTTGCGCGATTGATCTACAAATTGATTACGGTCGAGATGGCTTTCAGGAAGAATTCGCCGCGGGGCGTGACAAGTACGCGCAGTCCAACTGCGGTCACTGCCATGATAGTTTCCATCACTATGCCCCCCGCATCGTGGGCCAAAAAGCCGCCTATCTTGAGCTTGCTTTATCTCAATTCAAGAGTGGCGTTCGGGTGGCGCCAATGATGCCTCAGCTGTTGGCATCTTGGACAGAGCAGGATTTTAAAAATGTGGTGACTTATCTTAGCGGTATGCGGTTAATGCGTGCTTGTGGCGACCATTATTGATTGACGTTGAGGATCAGACAGATTCCGATCCTCATTCGAATTTAGTGGTCTAAAGCACCTTTTCCATAGCTAAATAGCAGTGCACATAGTCCATGGCATGGCCATCAGGATTTTCGGCAACCCGATCTTCATAACGTTGATAGAACTGGTCAACGATTTGATCTTTTTCTTCCTGAGGACGTTCACCTGAGAGTCCATTTACAAATACCGCTTCACTCCACGATCGAAGCGTCGGAATGTAACTCACGGCGAATTCGCGGTTTGACATGGATCCTTGGGCCTCATCGAATGCGCGTCGGTAAGGGCAGTCCAGAACACCTGTCTTTGCAGAGACAAGTCTGAGCCCGGCTTGATAAACCGCCGAGGATTGATCTTTGAGCGGTGCGCAAAATTCTTCGACGGTGCGGTAGTACTGCGGAAACCCCGTATTTTTAAATTCATCCGACGTGATGATGTCTTCTTTACGCATGTTGCTCCAAAGCTCAGCGAAAGTATCAAACATGTTGATACCGCCAGTATTTCCCAGATAACGGCCTTGCTCATCAATTCCAAAATTAAGGATGACGAGACGCCCTCCGGGTCTAAGTTCTCGGCTTCGGGCGAGCAGCAGGTCTTCCCAGTTACGTTTAGCTTGTTGCGCAAATGCTGCAAGCGAGTCGCCTGATGCGCCAACCATATGAACATGATCATTAATTGTGCAGGGCTTTTCCGAGATGTAATGCATTGCAGTGGCAGAGAATCCAATGTCAAGTGTCTCATTGGGCAAGAGTTGCTCATGAAATCCAATTCCGCAGGCATTAACAAACACGTTTTCAATGTCTGTCAGAAAAGTATTAGCGCCCGACGAACCAAATCCTAATAAATTCTTAAACAAGGCGCTAAAGTCATTGCTGGGTAGATCGGTATAAGTCACTTGAACTTGTGTTTGCGCAAACCGATCTCGGAGATGTTCAATGCATTTTCGCCAAGCCGCCTCCGAGGTGCCGCCATCGGCTGCGCCAAAATCGGCAAGTCGAATGGGTTGTCCTTTTGATGGCTCTGGAACGACTTGAGCGGCATCGAGCAGCATTTTGACCGCGTTATCGATAACGTCTTTTGCGCCTCGAGTGCGTTGACTGTAATAGCCACCCCCTTTCATCGCCATGGTTTGAGCGGTCGCAGGCAAATTTTTCAAGGGTTGATTCATAACTCTTCAGTCCGATTAAAAGTTCATTTTTCAACTGCTAGTCTAGTAGATTGCGATTTAATTGCGCCAGAGCGATTTTTCTTTTGAGAGCCAGAGTTCTAATTACCTAGTGAAATACTCAGAAGAGCCAATCGCAATGCCGTTTAGACATTGGAAAAACACGCAAGAATTTTGTTGTTTTAAGCACTTTTAGTTGCGATACTAGAAAAAGCTGGCTTATCTGTTGTTTATCGGTAGCCTGCATTTTAAAAATTAACCAAAAGAGGAGGAATCATGAAAAGACGTGATTTTCTAAAAAAAGCAGGTGCAGGAACCGCCGTTGCAGCGGGTACGCTTGCAGCCCCAGCTATTGTTAAGGCACGCACTGAAATTACGATGGTGTCGACATGGCCGCGTGATTTTCCCGGTCTAGGAACGGGCGCACAGCGTTTCGCTGACAGTCTCAGTGAGCTTTCAGATGGGCGGCTGAATGTAACCTATTATGCGAGTGGAGAGCGGGTAAAACCGTTTGACTCCTTCGATGAAGTGGCATCTGGGAACGCGCAGATGTATCACGCGGCAGATTATTACTGGAAAGGTAAGCATCCGGGCTGGGCGTACTTTACCGCCGTTCCTTTTGGGTTCGTATACAGTGAAATGAACGCGTGGATTAATTGGGGTGGCGGTCAGGCATTGTGGGATGAGCTATCTGCTGATTTTGGTCTTAAATGCTTGACCTGTGGTAACACAGGCGTTCAGATGGGCGGTTGGTTTCGAAAGGAAATCAATTCTCCGGATGATCTGAAAGGCCTTAAGATGCGCATACCGGGTTTAGGCGGTGATGTGATGGCTAAGTTGGGCGCGTCACCAGTCTCTCTACCAGGCAGTCAGATCTATGAAAACCTGATGTCGGGCGCGATTGATGCCACAGAGTGGGTGGGACCTTGGAATGATTCTTATATGAAATTCTACGAGGCTGCTAAATACTATTACTTCCCGGGTATGCACGAGCCGGCTTCGATGCTTGCAGTGGGCATGAACAAGAGTTGGTGGGACGGTCTGTCGAAAACGGATCAGGCTGTGATTAAAGCCGCCGCTACTCAGGAAGATTCTCGTATGATGTCGGAGTACAACGCTAAAAACGGCGCCGCACTCGACAAGCTGATCACCGAGCAGGGTGTGCAGGTGCGAGAATTCAACGATGACGTTTACGACGCATTCGGTGAGGCGGCAGAAGAGGTCTTTGATGAAGTCCGCGCACACAGTGATCTGGCGAACAGAATTCATGAGAGTTTTGCCGCAACACGAAAAGATGTGGGTCGTTGGATGAATCTTTCCGATCAGCCCTATTTACGTCAACGTAATAGAGTCCTTGGTGTAGAGATTTAATCGCCTGCCACGGACTGGAGACAGAGCGGAGCCCCAGGGCTCCGCTTTTTCCTCGCACCCGATCTGTCAATCGGCGACCATCGGGTGCATTGGTCCTGAGTAGTCACTCTTACTAGAAGATGACGCCATCTAAAACCGAGTTGCCGAAGACTGCAAATGTGATGCGGTTTTTCGCGCTCCTCCTTCCGATGTTGAGTCTGTTATTTTTACTCAACAACTATCTGATCTTTTGGCAGGACTGGCCAGGCGTGCTTGCGCTTTTCTCAAACTGGCTGAGATCAGACGCAGATTCTCTGTCGCCCGCGGTGCAGACCCAAGGTTGGTTGCAGGTCGGGGGGTGGATCATCCTAATAATCGGCGTGGCGTTTTATGTTCGTGGTCGTAAAAACCTACCACTCAGAGTGGATGCAGATCGACTGGGCCAAAGCGCCGCGTTTATTGTTCGGGGCTGTTTTTGGGGTCTCGTGCTTATTGGCGTTGTTGATATTTTTATCTCTTTTCTCCGGGTTGAAGACTGGCTCAAAATATGGGTCGGCGATGACATGGCTAAATCTTTAGGTCGACCGATTTTTCGAGGTACCTATGTTCATTACCCGCTGCTTTTACTCGGTTTTGTAATTGCATTTTTTAACCGAAGCCTGGGATTTATCTGGTTGACGCTCTTGGTGGTGCTCTCCGAATTTTCGATTGTCATTAGTCGTTTTGTTTTTTCTTACGAGCAACCCTTTCAAGGAGATCTTGTCAGGTTCTGGTACGCTGGACTTTTCCTTTTCGCCAGCGCTTACGCACTCGTCACGGAAGGGCATGTTCGGGTAGATGTTCTCTATACGAATTTTTCAAAGAAAGGAAAAGCGTGGGCGAATTCGGTCGGCGTAATTATTTTGGGTCTGCCATTGTGCTGGTCAATTTTGGTTACCGGTATGTGGGGTAAAGGAAGCAGTCTCAACAGCCCGTTACACAGTTTTGAGATTTATCAGCAAGGCTTTGGGATGTATGTGAAATATTTGATGGTTGGTTTTTTGGTTGTATTTTCAATCTCGATGTTGTTTCAGTTCTGTGGTTACTTGTTATCCAATGTTGCCGACCTAATTGGTGAGCCCTCGCCTGAAGATGAAGAAGGCAAGGATGAACGCTTGCCTGCAAATGGTATCAATACTTCGTCCGGACCAGTCTGAACGATTAGCGTACAAACGATATGGAAGTCTTTTTTCTACTAGTCCTGTTTATTTTGATGATCGTGGCGCTGAGCTCAGGGTTCCCCGTGGCGTTTTCGCTGCCGGGCTCTGCGATCGTTAGCATGGGTCTTGCTGCGCTTTTCGGCTACCTCTTCGAAGGTAATGTGAGTGCATATTTCCTCGAAGGGGGGCCTGTTGAATGGCTGACGGCAGGGGTAACCAACTTCCGGAGTCTTTACTGGGATGTCGAACGTGATACCTTGATTGCAATTCCTTTATTTATCTTTATGGGGATTATGCTCGAGCGATCAAAGATCGCAGAAGATTTACTTGTCACGATGGCGCGACTCTTTGGGCCAATTCCGGGCGGACTTGGAATCTCAGTGGTATTCGTCGGCACCTTGTTGGCTGCAACGACCGGAATTGTGGGTGCGACCGTGATTGCAATGGGACTCATTTCTTTGCCGGCGATGCTTCGGCATAATTATTCAAGACCGCTCGCAGCCGGTACGATATGTGCCTCGGGCACGCTGGGACAGATTATTCCGCCCTCGATCGTTCTGATTCTCCTGGCTGATCAGCTTTCCAGCGCGTCTGATATCGCAAGTACCGCGCGCAAGGCAATGTACAAAACGGCGACGGGTGAATTTTCGATGCCCTCTGAGCTTGATATCGTCTCTACAAGCGCTGGCGAGATGTTCATGGGCGCCTTTATCCCGGGCATGGTGCTTGTGGGTTTATATATGCTGTACATACTGGTTTCTGCATTTTTTCGACCGCAAACGGCACCACCTGTTCCCTATGATGGACGATATGACGCGAGATTCTGGGGCAGTGTGGGATTAGCGTTGATTCCACCGCTGACGCTAATTTTTGCGGTGCTGGGATCAATCATTCTGGGTATCGCGACGGTTAACCAGGCGGGGTCTATTGGCGCAATCGGCGCCCTGATTATGAGCGGTTATCGTATGGCGGCCGGTCGGCGGGATGCTTATGTGCCAGCGATTCTGGCCGTTGTGTCCATCGGCCTGTTAGCGGTCACATTATATTTTGTTCCCATTAATATTCGCACGGTGTCATCGCCTGCTGAGGTTACTGCGGTGGTTGCGGCGTCACTTGCGGTAGCTGGTCTTACAGTGGCAATCCTGATGAGTCTTTGGCGGGCGCATAAGACCTATGACATTCTCAATGGAGTCATGATCGAGACGGCTAAGACGACCTCGATGGTCTTTATTATTTTGATTGGCGCGGCAATGCTGACTTCGGCTTTCAGGGGGTTTGGCGGTGAAGTTTTAGTTAAGGAGTACCTCACGGGCTTGCCTGGAGGATTCTGGACACAATTCATTGTGGTAATGGCGGTCATTTTTGTTCTTGGGTTTTTTCTCGATTTTATTGAAATTGCGGTTGTCGTTGTTCCTATCGTTGCGCCTATATTGCTGATGGACCCGAGTGCAAACATTACGGCAGTCTGGTTGGGCGTCATGATCGGACTGAATATTCAGACCTCATTCTTAACGCCACCTTTTGGTTTTGCATTGTTTTATTTGCGCGGTGTGGCAGCTAAAATTGTTAAAACGGTAGAGATATATAAAGGCGTTATCCCGTTTATTGGGTTGCAGCTCGTCGGGCTGGCTGTTGTCGGCTATCTGCCAAGTTTGGTGAATTATCTTCCTGCAAGAATGTATCTGACCTCGGAGGCCTCGCCACCGCCCATGAATCCCAAGCTTCAGGATTGTTTGGAGGATTATGTTTTTAATCAATACCTGACTGAAGAAAATGAACTGAACGCGGCTGCCAGCCGGCTTGACGGTATCCGGTCGGATTATTTGCCAGACAATGTGAGCAAAAAACTTGATTTGGTGGCGTCAAATATTCGAGCGACATTTCCCCTCGTAGAGGACGTCAAGAATGCCCATGCTGCGAAGGCCGAAGTAGAAGCGGAATATCGACCGTTACATAAAAGAGTGAGGTTTATTCAAAATCGGATTCGAAGATTGGAGCGGGATATTGCCAAGATCGAGCAAACGTTGGGCCGCATTGAGCGTGGCGAAGCTTCAGAGATTTCAGTAGAGGATCTCAATAGTGATGTTAATAAAATGGTTTCAGAAAAAATCGTTCTTGAAAACGAAATACCTGAAATATGGACAGATCGGAATGCAGCTTACCTTGTGCTCCTGAAAGACGATAAAACCAAAGTGAATGCTTATCGCCGTAACGTTGATGACGCTTACATGGCTTTGGTCGAAATTCAAAGATTGATTAACTCGACTCCAGCACTTAAAAAATTCGGTATGCAACTTGAAAACATGTATCAAGATTTGCCAACGCTTAGCCCGGATATTGCCATGCAGCAGCTTAAGAATCTTCGAAGTGCGCTGGGTCGTGTTGATGGCACGAGCAAGATCAAATCTCGGGTTAATAAAAGTCGCAAGGCGCTCAGAGGTGACAATCCTAATGTGGAAAAAGCGCTTTCTGAGATGGGAAAAGCGATTGCCCTTTTTAGAGGTGAGGTTGAATGGCGGGAAAAAGCCTTCGCTGATCTTACGAGCCCGCTTGAAGAAATCGATGTCTTAGTCAGCAAGACAATTGGTCTCAGGCAACAGGCTAAGTTGACAAAAGAGCAGGCACTGTTTGTGGCAAGCTGCACTGCAGATCATAAGGATGTGTCTTTGAACTTCTGATTAATGCCGCTCTGCATCGCCAAGTAAACGCCGTTTTCTTACCAAATTAGAATGAATCTATGACTATCGATCCTACTGTGGCCGATTTGCTTGCGAAAGCAAGGACAGCTCAAGCTTTATACGAGAAATTTAATCAATCCGAAGTCGATGATGTTGTTGCTGCGATTGCGTGGGTGGTGCTTGAACCTGTTCGAAACCAGCATCTTTCTGAACGTGCGGTCGAAGACACGGGTCTTGGTGATATTGACGATAAATTTACAAAAAATTATCGGAAGACGTTGGGACTGCTTCGAGACTTAACAGGCGCGCCATCGGTTGGCGTGATCGCAACAGATTCAGAGCGAGGTCTTGTTGAAATTGCGCGACCGATCGGTGTTGTTGGTGCAATCACACCCTCCACGAATCCGGTTGCGACCCCAACAAATAAGGTGATGAATGCACTTAAGGGAGGAAACGCAATTATTCTTGCGCCTTCACCTCGAGGCGAAGCGGTATGTGGGGAGTTGGTAGATTTGTTTCGTGAGGCGTTAGAGAAGATGGGCGCACCCGTAGATTTGATTCAAAAATTACCCCGTCCGATAAACAAAGCCACGACTCAGGCGCTGATGGAGTCGGTTGATTTGATCGTCGCTACGGGTTCTCAAAACAATATCCGTGCTGCCTACTCGAGCGGAACCCCCGCTGTAGGAGTAGGCGCAGGTAATGTTGCCGTTATCATCGATGAGACTGCTGATTATCAACAGGCAGCTGAAAGTATCGTGGCGTCCAAGTCTTTTGATAACGCGACCAGTTGCTCATCAGAAAACAGCATTGTTGTTGTGGAAAGCGCAGTCGGTCCACTACTTGAAGCATTATCTTTGCGTGGTGTGTACCTTCTAACGGGCGACGAGAAGGCCAAACTTCAGGAATTGATGTGGATAAATGGAAAACTTAATCCTAAAGTAACTGCGCGGAGTGCAAAAGAGATTTCGCAAATGGCAGGACTTTCAGACTCTGGGGGGGCTGATCTGCGGGTGCTTTTGGTTGAGGAATCGGGCACTGGTGCTGATTATCCATTCTCGGGTGAAAAATTAAGCCCGGTTCTTGCACTGTATCGTGTGCCGGACTTTGAAGCTGCGCTTTTGAAAGTAGACGAGATTTATGCGTATCAAGGTGCCGGACATTCGGTCGGGATTCATACCTCAGAAGAAGGGCGTCCCTTAGAGATTGGATTGAACCTTCCGACCTGCCGCGTGATTGTTAATCAGGCTCATTGCTTTGCAACGGGCGGCAGTTTGGATAATGCGCTGCCTTTTTCGCTTTCGATGGGTTGTGGTAGCTGGGGCAGCAATAGTATCAGTGAGAACATGAACTATCGACATTTTATTAATACGGTTCGCGTAGTCAGTAGAATCAAGCCTCAAACAATATCTCCTGATGATTTCTTAATCGGGTACTGGTCGCGCTATGGGAAATAGGGCGCCCATGGATTTCGCTGAAGTACGAGACTGCCGTAATCTGACTATCCAAAGCATTATTGATCACTACGCGCTAATTCAACCTGAAAAAGTCTTTGCTGTTTTTCCTGATGAAAATAGCCAGATCACCTGGGCCGAACTTCAGGAAACCTCTCGACAATTGGCGCAATATCTTTTGGATCAGGGGATAAACCCAGGTTCGCGAGTAGGCATGTTGCGTGGAAATGGTCGAGCGGCATTGGAGCTTTTCTTAGGCGTGATGTACAGCGGCTATACCGTTGCCACATTCAATCCGGTGGCCGGCGAAAGTGCTCTGCGCTATGTATTCAGTCACTCTATGGTTCAGATCGTTTTTGTCGATGAGGAAAATAGAGCGCTGGCAGAGGAAATAAAAAAAGATCAAATGCCGGAGTTGAAAATAGTCAGTGGTGCGCTAAATCAGGGATTGGAGTTGCCTAGCTTGTCATCCCCGGTTGAATTGACCGGGCCTTCTGCGTTGGATGATGCGTTGCTGATATATACGTCCGGAACGACCGGCAGACCAAAGGGTGTCATCCACTCTAATGCAAGCTTGCTGGCGGGTGGCGCAAATACTGTGGCGGCGCATCATCTCACAGATAAGGACAGAGCGCTGTGCGTGTTACCGCTATGCCATATTAATGGACAGGTAGTGACGGTGATGGCGCCGCTTTTGAGCGGCTCATCAGTTGTGATGCCGAGTCGATTTCGGGTCTCAAAATTTTGGGATTGGATAATCAGTTATCGGTGCACTTGGTTTAGCGCGGTGCCCACGATTATCTCCTATCTGTTGGGGGCCAAGGATAAAGAGAGCCAACCTCTTCTAGACCACCTGAACGCGGTTAGGTTTGGACGATCGGCGTCAGCGGCCCTACCCCCTGCGGTGCATAACGCATTTGTCGAGCGTTTTGGTATTCCATTGGTTGAGACGATGGGCATCACTGAAACAGCGGCCCCGATTTTGACTAATCCGCTTAATCCAGAAGGGCATCGTATCGGCTCACCGGGTAAACCTTGTGGTAATGAGGTTCGCGTCGCTAATAATAGCGCAGTGGTTACTAAGATAAACGCCGAGGGGGAAATTCAGGTTCGAGGTCCAAATTTAATGTCACATTATCTTGACGCGCCCGACAAGACGGCAGAGGCTTTCACTGAAGACGGATGGTATCGCACGGGTGATCTGGGACGGGTTGATGAGGACAGATATGTTTTTGTAACTGGGCGCATCAAAGAACTGATTATTAAAGGGGGCGAGAATATTGCGCCACGAGAAATCGACGATATCCTGTATCAGTTTCCTGGCATTTTAGAAGCTGCGGCGATCGGTATCGCAGATGACAACTATGGCGAAGAGATTGCCGCTTGTCTGGTTCCTAGCCCGGGCGTTGTGATTGATTTGAAGGCGTTAAGCGCGCACTGCGAAAAACATTTGGGACGTTTTAAAACACCCTGTGCTTTTCATATCATGGATGAGTTGCCGAAAGGTCCTTCTGGGAAAATTCAGCGCCTGAAACTCGTGGAAACCGTAAGTAAAGATAATTAAGGACCTTGTTGTTTCGGGGTGAGGATTGAGAGGCGCTATTCTAAGCGTTGCAAATTATGAAGCACTTTCTTAGCGAGAGATTAATTCAGTGTCCCTCGATGCTGTTGTCGCAATTGACTGAAGTTAAACCTGTCTCGACCGCTATCGTGGCGGCTGATCATGCAATCGCGCTTGACAGCGCTCGCCAGGCTTTCGACGCTGGCATTATTCAACCGGTCCTAATCGGCGGTCTGGCAAAAATCTCGGAAGCGGCTGAGAATATTGGGTGGGACATTAGCGCTCTTGAGTGTATTGAGGCTAATGGTGAGAATGAAGCCGCAGAAGAAGGCGCTCGTTTAGCCCATGTCGGCTCGGTCAATATGGTAATGAAAGGGCATATCCATACAGATGCCTTTATGCGACCGCTCTTAGCGAAGGGAAGCGGCATTAGAACGGGTCGACGCCTTTCCCACGTCTTTCATATGAGCCTGCCCGACCGGGACGATTCGCTTTTACTGACAGACTGCGCTTTAAATGTGGCGCCTGACATTGAGACCCGCATTGAAATTATCGAAAATGCGATTGAACTGTCTCAAAAGTTAGGCTGCCGTCGACCTAGAGTCGCTTTATTAGCGGCTTCTGAGGTAGTCGTTGATGCGATGCCTATCACAAAGGAATGCCAGCAACTCACTGAGTATTTCGCTAAACAGAATACGGCGGCTGAGGTGTTTGGACCCCTTGCATTTGATAATATTGTTTCCGAGAGTTCAGCGCAGTTAAAAGGAATTGATCATAGTGTTGCGGGTCATGCCGACATTATCGTTGTGCCCACGATTGAAACGGGTAACGCGCTTTTTAAAATGATGGTCTACTTTATGAGTGCGTGCGCGGGTGGGATTGTGCTGGGAGGGTCTGTGCCAGTCCTTCTGACGAGTCGCGCAGATCCCGCCGCCGCAAGGCTTGCGAGCGCTGCGCTAGGCGCGATCTCGTCACGTTGAGCGAGCCACAGTTGAGTCATACTGCGCCCATCGATTTTTTTAAACCCTTTTAAGAGAGTAATTCATGAGCATTGAGATTGGACAAAACATACCGAGCGCGACCGTTCATATCATGGGAGATTCTGGACCGGAGTCACATGAGACTGGCCAGCTTTTCGCAGATAAAAAAACTGTTCTGTTCGCGTTGCCAGGCGCTTTTACGCCGACTTGCTCTCGTTCACATCTTCCGGGTTTTATCGATCAATTTGGAGCTTTCGCTCAAAAAGGCGTCGATCAGATCATCTGTTTGTCGGTCAACGACGCCTGGGTGATGGATGCCTGGGGTAAAGCGCAGGGCGCTGACGGCAAAGTGATGATGGTGGGGGATGGCAACGGGGATTTAAGCCGCGAACTGGGATTCCTCGTAGACATGAGCGGTGCCGGTTTTGGAGAACGGTCGATTCGTTATGCCATGATTATTGAAAATGGTGTCGTTACCCATCTCAATGTTGAGGCGCCACGGGAATTCAAAATAAGCGATGCCGAAACAATGCTTCAGCTGCTCTGATGCAGCGCGATTATCCTGAACGTGGTCAGGCCTAGACAATGATTTCATCAATGGCCTTGGGGTGAAACGTGATTTGTTCATAACCTGTTTCGGTAATGATAAAACTATCACCGACCTGCGCCCGGAATTTTCCGGGCACGGTAACTGATCCATCAACAGCAAGCACCATGCCTGGCTTCAAAATAGTCGTATCACCGAAGACGAGTTGGGGGCGCTCCAAAAAGCTGAATCCCGTGGCGCGTCCACATCGGAACGGGTATTCGAATCCCGCGCTCTGGATCACTTCGGCATAGGCACGATGCACGTCCTCAGCGCGAATACCCGGTTTCAGTATAGATAACGCAGCGGCCTGACTGGCAACAGCGGTCTCGTATGCGCTTATCTGAGATGGATCGCTAATCTCTGTCACCCAGAACGTGCGGTCAAATCCAAGCTTGAAGCGATGGAAATTGGTCATTCCACAAAAGCACAGGAAAACAGGCTCACCGCGTTTAATTTTTTTCGTACTGTTGCGGTGGTGGGTCATCGTTATTTGGTCACCCGAAGCCATGATCTGCATAAAATGAATGCTGGGCGACATCATGCTGTTTGGGTAGTGATTTTCTAAGATCTCTGCCGCCGTTTTGGTGCCAGCGATGGTCGCAGCGAGTGAAATCTCATATTCGGGGACGCCATCGACAATCGTGGCTCGAGCGGCGTTCATCATGGCAACGCCGACCTGGCCTGCGTGACGGGCCATTTGCAGCTCGACGTCGGATTTGATCATTCGCATGTCGCTGATGATTGGCGTGATGTCGGTTAAACGCTCTTTTGCAATGACGGATTGAATGTATTGATAAACAGGCGGTGGCACTAAATCGGGCTCAATACCGATCACAGCATCGCCTTTTAATAAATCAGGGAGAGATGTGCGCCATTCGTCACCCAGTCCGTCGTTCCAGAGATTGATTCGATCAACACACGCATTGGCTTCGGCAAGCGAAGCTTCCATCTCGGGTGTAATGAGTACGGTATCCCCTTGTACATCGACGACGAGTATTGTCGGGCGTCCAAAATCCATATGCAGGTAGTCGTAGTATCCAGTGTAGTAATACACGCTATCGTCATCTGTAATTAATGCGGTATGGATTCCAGACTCACCAAGTTTATTTTTGAGTTGGGCGATACGGTTTGAAAACATATCTTAAAGACCTCCAATTAGACTTGAGAAGAGAAAAGAGTCTGCGATTGCCATGGCACAAATTCTTGAACTGACATTTCTCTGAACTTACCAGTGACCAATTTTAATTCCAAAGACGTTCTCATCACGATCTGGGTGACCGCGGAGTTCTAGATGACAGGGTTGTACCTCGGTGCGGGTTTTTAGATTTCGTTGCCACTTGAAGATCGATTCATGGAGTTCAGCGCGTACAGAGGCGAGCCTAGACTCTTCTCCCAGGTCTCTAAATTCATGCGGATCGTTGAAAAGATCAAATAATTGTGGTCGAAATCGCTCATGCAAAACATATTTCCACTGAGGGGTTCTGATCACCCACGCGCGACACTCATAGGGATGTACATTGAGTAACGTACGCGGGCCTCGATCTCCATAATCAATTTCGCTAATGACAAACGCTTTGGGACGGTAATCTTTTCCACTACCGCGAAGGAGTGGAAGCAACGATTGACCCTCCATCCGCTCTTCAACCGTTTCTCCGCCTGCGCACTCCACTAAAGTTGGCACCAAGTCGATTGATTCAACCAGTTGTTGGGTTGATGTGTTGCGGGTGCTGTCAGCACTAGATGACGGGTCGCTGATAATCAGGGGGATTCGAATTGAAGATTCGTGATAAAGATCCTTTTCACCTAGCCAATGATCGCCGAGATAATCACCATGATCACTGGTGAACACAATGACCGTACTGTCTCGTAGATTTTTAGATTCCAGTTTTTTAATGACACGACCAATCTGATCGTCAAGTTGTTTGATAAGTCCCATATAGGTCGGAATGACCGTCTCACGGACCTCATTGCGTGAAAAATTTTGACTGTAGTCTTGAGCCATGAAGGCTTCGTAAACTGGATGAGGATTTTCGCGCTCAGTTGAATCCCGGATTGGGGAGATGACAGCATCTACTCCATAAGATTGGTGATAGGGTGAGGGCGCGAGATAGGGCCAATGGGGTTTGATAAAGCTGAGATGCATGCACCACTGTTCGTTAGCCTCGACTTCGTCTAAAAAGTCGATTGCGCGGTTGGTAATAAAAGCGGTCTCCGAATGTGCTTCTGGGATGCGTGCCGGATAGCGTGCGTTGCGCATCTGCCAACCGCTCACCACATTCCCGTTATCATCGACCGCGCTGTTGGCCCATTGCTCCCAGGGATTCTCACCTGGGAAACCATTTCTCCTGAGGTATTCGCTGTATCCAAGATCAACGGGCAATATCGGGTTGGGATAAAGTCCAGCGAATAGCTCGTATGGCACAAAGCCATTATTTCGTAAACGTTGCTCCTTTAAAGAATCAGATGAGAGATTTAAACGTAAAGTCGCCCGATCATTGAATCTGCCTTCAGATTTACCAACCACTACGGCCTTCATTCCAAGGTCCTGTAGATAATCTCCAAGGGTAAGTTCTCCTATCTTTAGAGGGTCAGCATTAGCCATGACGCCATGTGACGAGACATAGCGCCCGGTATAGAAACTGGCACGAGAAGGTCCGCAAAGTGGATCTTGACAGTAAGCCCGGTCAAAACGAAGTCCGTTCTGGGCAATCCAATCAATGTTCGGGGTCTCGAGATATGGGTGCCCATAGCAGGACAGGTAGTCTGCGCGGAGCTGATCGCACATAATAAAAAGGATATTCATGAGTGAGTTCGGAGATTGCTGTTTGCGTTGACTGTCTCTTGGATAAAACGTGACGTCGAATGTCACGATGCACCTAAATAATACTCCTACAGTATCGAATCTTTAGATATATGTCATTTTCAGTCTTACGCTCAAACCTCTCGGTTGACCTTTTACCTGACACGCCGTCATCTTCGGAATAAAGAATTTATGCAATTGAGAGCGATCTCAGTATTACTAATGGCCATGTTATCTATTTCGATCATGGATAGTGTGGTCAAGATGATGAGTGGAGGATACGCGCTCCATCAGATTGTTTTTACCCGTGCCGTCATCAGTCTGATGATTCTGCTGCCTTTTCTGATGCGCTACGGTTTGCTCGCAATGCACACTCAGCGTCCAATAGGACACTTGATTCGGGGCTTGCTCCTTGTTACTGCAAATGTTTGTTTTTATACGGGCCTGGCAAGTCTGCCGCTCGCCGAGGCGTCGGCGATTGTTTTTCTTGCGCCCGTCTTCGTCACCTTTCTTTCCTGGTCCTTTCTCGACGAGAAATTTGGTTCAAGCCGGTGGGTTGCGGTATCCGTAGGCCTGGTGGGTATGCTGTTTGTAATGAAACCGTTTTCAGAGACCATTGAAGTCGCTTTTCTATGGCCTTTAACTGCCGCGTTTTGTTACGCTGGCTTTACCGTAGCGACGCGTTATCTCGGTCGAACAGAGTCAGCGCCACTGCTTGCGGTCACGGCCCAGACGTCTTTTGTTTTTGTAAGTGGGTTGGTCGGGATCACGGCTGGAGCTGGGCAATTTGCAGGCCATGCGGACTTAGGACTCGAATTTTTACTAAGAGCATGGCGCTGGCCTGAAACTGCTGACGTTTTCTACCTTGTTGGAATTGGCATTCTTTCTTCGATTACAGCGCTTTCGCTTTCTTATGCTTATCGCAATGCCGAGGCTTCATTTCTTGCGCCGTTCGAATATACGATTCTCCCATTCGTTTTGCTTTGGGGCTACCTGCTTTTCGATGAATTTCCGGATGGGTTCGCACTATTTGGTATCTCGTTAATTGCGGCTGGCGGATTAATTATTTGGCTGGATGGAAGTCGATCAAGAAAAAAGCTGAGCACTTAGTCTGACTGATGGTTTGCCAGAAAATGGTACGGTGCACTTTGCGGGGCAAGTTGTGTTTGTCCCAGTATAAAATCTGCAGCCCGTTCAGCAATCATCTGAGTGGGTGCGTTCAAATTGCCACTGACGATGTCCGGCATGACAGAGGCATCCACGACGCGTAGTCTTTCTATTCCGTGGACTCTGAGCTCGGAATCCACGACACAGCGCGAATCTGAACCCATTCGGCAGGTACCACTTGGATGATAGTCGGTTGATACATTGGCTCGAACCCAGTTTGCGAGTTCTTGGTCAGACTGAAGCCCGGGATAAGGTTCGATACGTTCTCCTCTAAACGCATCAAATGCAGGCTGATTCAACAAGTCATCCATCATTCTCAGGCCTTCGATCATTTCTTTGAGGTCATCAGGATGCTTCAAATAATTAAAGTGAGCAGCGGGCCGGTCATCCGGATTCAAAGAATGCAATTTGATTTCCCCTCGACTCTGAGGTCGTAATTGATCACACTGGAGAACGTAGCCTTGCTGAAGCCGAATTCTCCGACCATCCCATTCGCTATAGACAGGCGAGAAGTGATACTGGAGGTTGGGATGGATAGCGGAATTATTTCCATATACCAGTCCCCCCATCTCCCAGATATTAGAAATACCAATACCCGATCGACTAAAAAGCCACTCGATGCCAACGCTCAGTTTCTTTAGCGGATTTGTAAGGTTGTGAAGCGTGACCGGTTTTTTCGAAAGAAAAGCCGTTTGGATACACATGTGATCCATCAGATTTTGACCCACGCCAGGCAGGTTTAAGCTGACGGGTTGCCCCATTTCTTTTAGGTGGTCCGCGGGCCCGATGCCTGAGAGCATTAATAGTTGCGGAGTTTTGATCGCACCACAACTGACAATCACCTCTTTTGCCGCTCGTGCGGTTTTAGTCACTCCATTTTTTTTGTAGACCACGCCGCAGGCTCTGCTATTTTCAATAATGATATGTTGGCTAAACGCTCCAGTTTTTAGCGTGAGATTACGTCGATTTAGGTTTGGTTTGAGATGCGCGACCGCTGCGCTACTTCTACGCCCGTTCTGAGTCGTGCTATCCAGGCGCGCAATGCCTTCGGGCTTAAAGCCGTTGAGGTCATCAGAAATTCCCTGGCCTGACTGCGTGCCGGCCTCAAGGAGGGCGTCAAACAGCGGGTTTTGCAAAGAGCCCTGCGTGACACCGAGAGGTCCATCCCCGCCGCGCCATGGATTTTCGCCGCGGTCTGACGTTTCGCAACGCTTGAAGTAGGGCAGGCAATGATCCCAGCGCCACTCCGGCAGGTTAAATTGCGTGGCCCAGCGATCGTAGTCCATCGGGTGCCCGCGCATATAGACCATTGAGTTTATTGAGGATGATCCACCAATTACCTTCCCTCTCGGTAAATCAATTTGGCGTTGGTCGCACTCAGGCTCCTGCTCGGTTAAATAATTCCAGTTGATACTGGGATCTTTATAGGCATGATAAACCCCGGCTGGAATGTGAATCATCAACTTATGATCCATGGGACCCGCCTCAAGAAGAAGAACTCGGTTGTTGGGGTCTTTACTGAGTCGGTTTGCAAGCACGCAGCCGGCTGATCCCGCGCCAATAATAATGTAATCAAATTCGGACATAATTTTGAGTTTTGAGGATTTTAAAACGTGGAGCTAACCAAAATTTAATAATCGATAAGAAGTCGAGTGTGGTAAAACGTGAACTTTGTTAGGAGTGTTGATGCTACAACACTAATGTTTAAATGAGAACAACAAAACGATCGGGAGATCATCTGAATGGTTAAAGCGTTTTATAAATCTCGAGAGTGGGCGCTTTGGGCTTATGGCGGAGGCGCGCTCCTGTTTCTATCGCTTTGGCTTCAGGTTCAGATGACAGTCGCTATTAACGAATGGTACGGCGGCTTTTATGATCTACTACAAAACGCAGCGAGCTTTTCTGAAAATCCCCAGGTAGGAATAGACCAGTTTTTTGCAGAGCTTATTTCAATCCAATATGTTTTGGACGGTTTTGAAGGCTCGCCTTCATTTGTGGTGATTGCGTTCCCTTATGTGTTGCTCGCTATTTTTACAGGGTGGTTCACCCGAATTTACGGGCTTCGCTGGCGGGAGGCCATTACCTTTAATTACATTCCGCGCTGGAGAGACGTCGAGCATGAGATTGAGGGTGCGTCGCAGCGGATTCAGGAAGACTGTAATCGGTTTGCCCGAATTGTCGAATCCCTCGGACTACAGATTGTTCGAGCGGTAATGACTTTGATCGCTTTTATCCCTGTCTTGTATGAACTCTCTGACAAAGTTGACGTGCCAATCTTGCGTGATATCGAGGGATCTCTTGTATGGGGCTCACTCGTAATCTCGATCGGCGGATTATTTATTTCTTGGATAGTGGGCTGGAAATTACCGGGGCTTGAGTACAACAACCAAAAAGTCGAAGCCGCTTTTAGAAAGGATCTCGTCCTTGGCGAAGATGACAAGGTCAATTACGCGGATCTCGGTAATCTACGTGGATTCTTTAAGGATATCAGGCGTAACTACCAACGCCTGTATTTTCACTATGGATACTTTGACGCGTGGTCAACTTCGTATGACCAGTTTATGACGATCGTGCCATACCTCGCGATGGGCCCAGGATTATTTACAGGCGCTCTAACGCTTGGTGTGATGGTACAGGTGTCGAACGCGTTCTCAAGAGTGCATGGTGGTTTTTCACTTTTCTTAAATAACTGGACCACCATTACAGAGTTGCGTTCGATCTGGAAGCGACTTCATGAATTTGAAGCTAATTTGGATAAGTATCGAATCTCGGTGACGGCTTGAATAAGAGTGTAACTGCGAATCCGGGTAATTCTCGCTCAGAAATCAGTCTGGTGCAGATAGATTCGCCTATATCAGTAAAACCAGAAAATTTGTGGTGGCGATCACCAACATGAGCAGTATGCTTGTCAAGTGAAGCTTCTTGAACGCGCTGCTTCGCCCTTGATCTCGCGCTCGATTAGTGGCTGGGATAATGAGATAAGCGACAACTCCAGCCAGCACCGCTGCGGCACTCAGTATTGCCGACGTCGGTTGTTGCATAACGATCGAATTGACGACTATTAATGCGGCGAAAAGGGTCAACGCAAGAAAAAACCGGGGGAATAAAGCGCGAAGGAAAGGCCCTGCAGAGCCGTCTTTTAACTGACTGAATACCAATGGCGCAATAACAACACTTTGAAAGATAATAATCCCTGTGGAGATTCCGGCGAAAAAGCTGTTTAGAGAATTCATAGTCATGTGAGGTGAAATTTCCATTCGGAGATATTATCTTGCTTTCAATAGCCACTGATTACAGTTTGATCACTTTGTTCGTTAGCTCTTGTAAACTACAGTTAAATTAGAAACTCAGATTCCGATTAAATAGGATGATTCCTGTAATTCTTTCAGGCGGTGCTGGTACTCGCCTTTGGCCTTTATCACGCAGGCTGTTTCCCAAGCAGTTTCACGCCCTGATCGGTGAAAAAACGCTCATTCAAGATACTGTCCTGCGTATCCAATCGTTAGAGGGCGCTGAAAAGCCGGTGTTACTGTGTAACGAAGATCATCGGTTTATAGCTGCCGGACAGCTGGATGAGGTGGGACAAAGCGCATCGCAAATTATATTAGAGCCGGTCGCTCGCGGCACTGCGCCGGCCATCGCAGCAGCAGCGGAATTAATAAAAGATCACTACGGGAGGGAGGCTATTATGGGCATATTCCCGGCAGATCATCTGATTCAAGATCAGGCTGTATTTTTGGACTCGCTTAATCGGGCTATAAATTTAGCTGAAGCGGGGCATCTGGTGACGTTTGGAGTGGCTCCAAATCGCGCACATACCGGGTATGGATACTTGAAAGTGGATTTGCCTGTAAATGCACAAAGTGCCCCCGTAGATCAGTTTGTTGAAAAACCGGACGCACAAACAGCGGAATCATATCTTTCAAATGGTGGATATTTCTGGAATAGCGGTATGTTTGTCTTCAAGGCGGGATCAATCCTAAAAGCGTTTGATCAGTATGCGCCGCAGATGCTAGAGATATGTACGCAGGCTATTTCTGAAGCGCAGGTAGACGACGTTTTTGTGCGGCTGCCGAGATCAGTATTCGAGCAGGCACCGAATGACTCTATTGATTACGCTGTGATGGAAAAAGCGAAAGAGACAGTGATGGTTCCACTTGATGCTGGCTGGTCTGATATTGGCTCATGGGAAGCGATTTATGAGTCGTTGGAAAAAGATAAGGCGGAGAATGTCACCATTGGTGATGTGATAAACCAAGGCACTTCCAATAGTTTGATTTTCGCTCACCACGGGTCAGTCGCTACACACGGCCTCGATAATATAGTGATTGTCAACACAGCAGACGCCGTCCTTGTTGCGAATCGATCACATGCTGATAATCTTAAAAATCTTGTCGATGCAGTTCGATTGGAAGATAAAGATAAAACGGAATCTCTCCGGCAAGTCTACCGTCCATGGGGTAGTTTTGAGTCAATAGATTCCGGCGATGGATTTCAGGTGAAACGAATTATTGTGGACCCTGGTAAAAAACTCTCGCTTCAGCGCCATCAGCATCGAGCAGAGCATTGGGTCGTGGTGTCGGGAACGGCACAGGTTACCCTGGCGGATAAAGTGTTCAACCTCGATGCCAATCAATCCACCTATATTGCTCGTGGGGTGACGCATCGATTGGCTAATCTTCAGTCCGACCCTCTAGAGATCATTGAGGTACAAACCGGTGATTACCTTGGAGAGGACGATATCGAACGCCTTGAGGATGATTTTAATCGTGGTCGCTTTGATTAGTCGCCAATTCGCTTAGGCGAGCAGTAGAAAAGAAGCGGCTATATTGTTTTGAAGTATCAGACATGCGCGAAAAAAAGGGATAGCAGGATTCGACGGTGATCATGAGTTCGGTGTTCCGGAAATAGCTTTGTAGGCTTTGGTGCGTTCTTTCAGTAAGGCTTCCGCGTCTTCTAGAAGCCATTCGGTGGCCGGTACATCATCAATAAAATGACCAAACGGGTCGTTACCCCGGATCAGCATTGCAGAATCAGAGTCCGACTTTGTTTGTTTAAGTTGGGGACTAATGTACTGAATGTTTAAGCCGATACGCCTATCCGTTGAGCGATTGGGTCCGGAAGAATGGATCGTCCACCCGTGATGAAGAGAAAATTCACCAGGTCTCAGAGTCGAAAAGACTACGTCATCGTCGTTAACGTCTTCAATAGTCTGGGATAAGTTGAGAACATTGTCTGGATCGTCTCCAGTGACTTGTTCTTTAAGACCCTGTTGATGACTGCCCGGAATCATTCGCATGCATCCGCTTTCGGGAGTTGCGGGTGATAGCGCAAGCCACGCGGAGACTTGCTCTGTGCCATCGAAGCCCCAGTAGGTAAGGTCTTGATGAAAACTGACGAATTTTGATGAACCAGGTTCTTTGATAATATAAGTCACGTTGTAAAGTAAAATATCGGGCCCCAGTATTTCCTCTACTTGATCGACAAGCGCGGGAGAGGTTGCCAACTCATATGCGGAGCGAAGCACCGTATGAACTTTGTTCACATAGTGTAGCGAATGACCCAAAACGTGTTCTGCTTTTTCGAGATGACCGCGGTGTTGGGCAACCTCGTCGGCATTGAGGAGCGAGATGCCGTCGATAAACCCGTTTGCCCAGTACTTGACAGCGAATGATTTTGTTCTTTCGGTATTCAAAAATATAGTCTTATAAGATAACCCCACGTTGATTTCATGATCGGATATTCATTTAAAGACCGTTTATTTATATGTGACACACACTAATGTTTAAGCGTCATATTTGATTAGAAGGCAGTTAAATCTTGGACTACTTTTATATTAGATGTTAAAAAAAAGATTGTCGTTAATTCCCTATTTTCACCTGTAAAAACAGGAAGAGAGCAGTCCATGAATCGAGCGATACCGAATCATTTTTACACCACTCGGGAGCAGTTCCTCGAAGAGCGTGAGCGAATTTTTGCGCCGATGTGGACGTGTATCGGCTTTGCAAGTGATGTTCCCAATGCCGGCGATGTTTATCCGGTTGAATTTATGGAACTACCGCTGGTGATGGTGCGGGATTTCGATCATCGACTCAGGGTTTTTCATAATGTTTGCCGTCATCGAGGCCACATTCTGGTGAGCGAGCCGGGCACGGTGAAACAGAATATCCGATGCCCCTACCATGCCTGGACTTACGATCTTTCAGGGTGTCTTTTGCGCACGCCTCATATTGGTGGGTTTGGGATCAATAAAGTAGAGAACTTTGATCAGTCAGAATTTGGATTGAATGAAATCGCCACCGCTGAATGGAACGATTTAATATTCGTTAATTTGACCGGCACGGCATCATCGTTCGATGCATTCATTAGCCCATTGGTAGATCGATGGGAGCCTCTGTGGGGAAAAACGGGCCCGGATTTGCTGAGACTGCCCAAGCAGCACAGTCGTATCCATCTGGATTTGAATGCCAATTGGAAGCTCGCAGTTGAGAATTATCTCGAGGCCTATCATTTGCCTTCAGTGCATCCTGCGCTTAATCGTGTTTCACCGCTTCAGGATCATGATCTTCATCTGAGTGACACATTCGCAGGACAAATATCTCATTGTTACAATTTGGGCTCAGGGAATGATGGGCACTTCCCGGTTTTCCCTGAGTGGTCGACGGATAAATTCAAAGAGGCGGAGTATCCGGTTTTGTTCCCCAATACAATGCTCGGAATTCAGCCGGATCATGTGTTTGTCATGGTGGTGATACCCGAGTCTTTTGACCGGACCCGAGAAGAGACTCGGCTTTATTATGTCGGTGATGAATCTCTTGCGCCTCAATTTGATAATTTACGTCAAGAACAGCACCAATTCTGGTCTGAAGTATTCGCAGAAGATATTAGTGTCGTAACCAGTATGCAGGCGGGGAGAGCGTCGACCGGTTTTGATGGCGGCGTACTGACGCCTGTCATGGAGACGGCAACAGCTCGATTTCATCAATGGGTTGGCGAAAGGGTGGGAGTTCAAATCGGGTAGGGGTTATGCGATTTATTTCTGAGATACTCGAATCTGGAGTCCGTTTTGACCTGTTTTCCGCGAGAAAAATCAGATCGTTCGTTAAGGAGTTATTTCTATGAGTCTCAGTTCACGTTTTCGGTTAACAGGCTTTCGACAGTTGAGTCGAGCCTGGACGGAGATTGAGCAGACCGCCCTGAGTCGGATTACGGGCCGGGCGCGACCGAGTCTTCCTGCCGATGACCGAGGCCTCATTCGTCAGCAAATAGACGATTGCCTCTCAGAAACCGGCGGCGCCGTCATGGCGAGGGCGCGAGCAGCGGGATTGGGGCGTACCTATCTCGAACTGAACGCCGAGGGCCGTGAGAACTTCCTGCGACTTTTAGCAGAAGATTATGGCGTTGCCAATCACGCATTAAAAACCGCGATTAACCAGTGGCTCGCGTACGAGAAAAATTCGCCTGCGTTATCCAGCCGTGACTTGCTCAGAGCCCAATCTCAATTACGAGACGTGCTTCGATCGCCTCGCATGCGATTATTGACGCAGTTCAACGTGCTTCCTCAAGGCTTGAAATTTTTGTGTGAGATGAGAGCCGCGCTTTTGAAGATCAAAAAGGAAAGTGATCAATTGTTAGCGTTTGATGAGGAACTAAAAGATCTGTTGGCAACCTGGTTTGATGTGGGTTTTTTAACGCTGGAGAGAATTACTTGGGATGCGCCAGCCACTTTGCTTGAGATGTTGGCTGAGCACGAGGCGGTGCACTCAATACGCTCCTGGCAGGATATCAAGCATCGACTGGCAGCTCCTGATCGGAGATGCTTTGCATTTACTCACGAGCAGATGCCGCACCAGCCGCTGATTTTTGTTTGGGTGGCATTGACGGATGGTATTTCTGATCAGATTGATGATCTTTTAAAGATTGATCAGCAAGAGCTTGATCCCACTAAGGCAGATACTGCAATTTTCTATTCAATTTCTGCAACGCAACAGGGTCTGGATGGTGTCGGATTCGGCAGTTTTTTAATCAAACGGGTTGTCGATCACTTGAGTCGAGACCATAAGCAGCTTAAGTATTTTGCGACGCTATCTCCCATACCTGGATTTAACCGTTGGCTGACGGACCAGCGATCGTTGAGTGCTGAATCGCAACATCCGCGCGTTCAGAACGGTTTAAGGGCTTTAGGCGAATTGGGGGCTTTGGATCGCATGTTTGTTGATAGAAGTTGGTTGCGAAACGAGATTGCAACGACCCGGGCTCGGCAGGCATTAACGGTTTTAGCAGCTCATTATTTGGTACGTGAAAAGCGGGATAACAGTGCGCGAGATCGGGTCGCTAATTTTCATCTCAACAACGGCGCGAGTATCGCGCGTATCAATTTTCCTGCAGATCTTAGCCGACGAGGCCAGAAACAGTCAGCCGGGATGATGGTCAATTATCGATATACCCTTAAAGATATCGAATCAAATCATGAGTCGTACCATGATCAGGGGAAGATTGAGCAGTCTCGAGCCATTACGAGTTTATTAAAAACTAAGATTGCAAATTAGCGATTCATAAATGCGCCCTATCTTTTGTAACACGCCACCAGGCAGAGTTCCCGAAGCACGCCTTTGCTCGCGTGATCAAGGCATCGAAGGTCTGATGCCGTCAGAAGACGCTGTTGTATTAGTTGTAAAAGTTTTTCTGACTGAATCTCTACAGAGATGCGTCCAGAGCATAGATTATAGGAGTTATTTTTAGCTTTTGACTGCTGCTCGTTGACCATGGGAGGGGCACACCATCCGCCTTGGGTACCATTTTGATCAGGGATACGCATGGCTAAGGGCCCTCCCAAGCGTGGAAAGACTGGCACGTCGCACGGGAAGAAATCGAATGTTTAACTTTTGGCATTCGCGTTTGATCCTTCCAATAGCGCTGTGGCTGATACAGTCTATGGGACAGACCACAACGTCGGCTTGTGGAAGCAATTCGTCAAGCCTTCGATCGCCATCCTCCCGACCGCCGTCGTGAAAAAAGAGGCACCCATTGAGTTTCTCGACGAGATCTCGAAAATGTGGGGCTTGCCGAAAGCGTCCCCCGACATAGAGCACTTTTTTTCCATTGAGGTCGGTTGTTGACGACAGGTTTTTGTCTTCATTTGTAGACTCATTTTGGGTTTCACGCTCGTGCCCACAAACGGTGTCGATGCTCGGTGACTTTTTGCTATTGATCTCGATTTCCGGTTTTTGATGATCTGCCTTAACTTGGAGAATTTCCTGTCGTAACTGGGATTTTTCTCGTCTGAGCTCTCCGACTAATTGGGCTAGCAACTCGTTTTTTTTTCTAATTTTAATCAGGTTATTCTGATCGTCGATGGCGGATTGAGTTTTGCAACAGTTCTGTTGGCGTAATTGGGACTTGAGATTTAACAAGACTTTTTGGAGTTCAGACTCCTTCTGCTCCCATGAGCGAATGAGTTCAGTCCGTTTGACATTAAGATGTTCGATTTCACGTATGAGACGTTGATTCTCTTTACGTAGTCTGGGGAGATCTCTCAAATCCGCGCGACAGGCCATTCCCGAGATATGGGAAAGCATGTGAATATCGCCAACCGCCTTACTCCGGGTCTCGGATGGGGTGTTTTTATTCGTAATGAGCACGTAGTAAGAGCCTGTTAAATCACCGCCTTGTAGGGCACTCTCCCAGAGCGTTTCATATTGAGAATAGTGCGTTTCCTTAAATCGAGTAATTGATGTCTTGAATTTTTGTCTAAATAACTTCTCTAACAATCGTCCGGGTCGGGTCCCATCATGCGCAGCATTTACAAAAATATTATGTAGGTGATAGTCGGTGTACTGATCGGGATTATCGATTCGGGATTTATGAGCCAGTCTGCGAATTTCGGGAATTGTTGCGCAGGTTCCGACTAACGCACAAAGATATTTGGATTCAAGTTCCCAGAGGTGAAGAAATGAGTTCTTAGGCTCCGGATTTGTTGGCGGGGCTTTAAAAGGCGTTTTTTTGCTGCCAAAACTCGCGGGATTTTTGACGGAACGTGGGGAGAGCCTTGGCGAGCTCTGATCCGTCGATGCTGGAATTTGATCGGAATCCATTTTTTTCAGTGCAATATTGGTTGGCATTGCCAATACAACGCAAGAAGGCGTTCTGCCGTTTTATCCAGTTTGGCGCAGCCTTGTGAGCGAGCGGCCTCTTTGAGCCATGAGAGATGTCGGGCTATTTCGGACGCGAGATAAGGCTCCCTTGAGTCGGAGTAGCGGGACATAAGGTACAAAAGAGCGGAACACAGCATTTCGACTGAGTCATTCGATGTGTTGGTGTTAACTGGAGATGCTTCCATTTTAAAAAAGTTTTCCTTTTAGGCTGATTTAGCGCCGTGAGAATGGTGATTGAAATAACAATTGCGAATAAGAATGATTCGTATTATCATATTTGAAGAAGAGCTTGTCAACCAACCTAATGTTGCGCAATTGCTTAGCGCAAATGAGTAAAGGAAAAATAATGACTTTATTAATTGGAAAAGAGGCGCCTGATTTCACCGCGGATGCCTGTACACCCGATGGACAACTGTTGGAAGGATTTAACCTTCATCAGGAAATCGATCAACGTTACGGGGTTATCTTTTTTTACCCGATGGATTTCACATTTGTGTGCCCAACTGAAATTCTTTCTTTATCCAGTCGGGCCGAAATATTTAAAAAATTAAATTGTTCCGTTGTTGGAATTAGTGTGGATTCAAAATGGACCCACAACGCGTGGCGTAATACACCTCCAAAGATGGGCGGAATAGGCGACATCAGTTTCACATTGATCTCAGACCTTGATCGATCTATCTCCGCGTCTTACGGAGTGCTTGCGGAGGATAGCCGCAGCTATTATCCAAGCGGGGTATCTGTTCGAGCCACTTTTTTGACTGATAAAAACCGAATAGTTCGGCATATGGTTGTGAACGATGAGCCGTTGGGTCGTAACATGAACGAGCTCATCCGAATGATTCAGGCGCTTCAGTTTTTTGAAGAGAATGGACAGGTCTGCCCATCGGGATGGAATACAGGTGACACCGGAATGATTAATACCCCCGAGGGAGTCGCGGAATATTTGTCCACGTCCTCCACAAACACTTAGGGTGAATAAGTGGCCAATACAGAGACCAGTGATGCGCGTGGCGGCAACCCGTGTAGCGTTGCGGAGGTTTGTGAGAGCTGCGGCGGGCAAGTTCGGGCATCGCAGGGGTGTGAGGTTACTTTCGGTTCGGGCGGGTTTCAATGCTTCGGCATGGCCGCAATTCAGGATCAAAAGCCCTGGCAGCAGAAACTATGTTGGAGTTGCATGAATGATGCGGTTACAAGTCTTATCTCAAACTAAAGTGATTGGGAAGAGTGTCTCCCGGTCACTCTCTCTTGACTCCCTAGAAGTCGGTGAAAAATTTAATATTAATGGCGCTTCATTGCGAGCGGTCCTTCGGGCTTTGCTGCATAGCGGGATTTCGGAATCAACAGAATTGATGGTTTTGAGTCGGGATCAGTCAAGTATTTGTGTCAGTGCCTGTAGTGGTCCGCAGTGTGTCCGCCTTCGAAAAGCGCACGCAAAACACGTTTCTGTCCGACTGGTTTCACTTGAAAAGTAGCGAAAATTCGGGTGATTAGGCTCGTAATGGCACTTGTAACTGGCGTGCGGGCATTCGGTACCAAGCCCGGGGTTGGTCGTTCAATTAAAGGATTAAGTTGTCGTGATTGCGCCTGTTAAGGGAATTTTAAAAAGGTCTGTTGGCTAGGTGCAGGTTTTGGCCATCATTTCAAAAAGAAGCCGTCAATGAGCAGGGTAAAGAAAAAAAGTATTGCGAACGATTCGCATTCGCGTTATTATCCGTCCCGATAGCGAAACCAAACAGGCCCTGAACCAGGCTCGGTTCCTTTCGAAAAACGGCAGCATTATTAAAGGCGCAAGACCCAAGCCGATACAAACCGAGGGTAGCGGTTCTAAACGTCATGCAAGAGAACAATAGCAGATGAACGATTTCATTAAACAGGGAATTAAAAATCTCATTGCCTCAATAAAGCGCAGGTTTATTCGCGCATCGAGAAATGTTCAGAAGTTCGTAAAAATTTTTGGGCAGTCCGGGTCAATTTTTGGACTGGTCAAACAGGTTTGGATAGAGACAGATGAGATAAGTTTTAAAAGACAATTAATTGCGGATAGATCACGAAGGACGCGCAATCCTTCCGGGTTCTAGTTACTTACATATTAATAGGCAAATAGGACTCTTAAATCTTTAAGGTCAAGATCCTCGATTCATTTAATTTCACCAACCAGGAGTTTTAGAAAAGATGAAGATAAAAGTTAGACTTCCATTTATTGGCGCAGCAATGGTCTCGGCGTTTGTTGGGCTGACACCACTTTTTGCAAGCGCCGGAGAGGTAAATGTCTATAGTTACCGAAAACCCAAGCTCATTGACCCGATGTTTGAGGTATTTACTGAGCAAACGGGTATCAAAGTGAATTCAGTGTTTGCTAAGAAGGGGATGTTAGAGCGTTTAGAAAGTGAGGGTGCTAATAGTCCCGCAGATCTTGTGTTCACGGTTGATATCGGCAGGCTTTCTGATATTAAAAATGCTGGCTTAACGCAGTCCGTTAACGGCAAACGTTTTGCAGACGATATCCCTGAAAATTTTCGTGATCCCGAGGGTCATTGGTTTGGATTGACAACCAGAGCGCGGATTATTGCGGCGTCAAAAGATCGTGTTAAGCCGGATGAGATTCTAAGTTATGAGGATCTTGCTGACCCGATGTGGAAGGGAAGAATTTGCACGCGATCAGGCAAACATCCTTACATGACCGCCCTCATTGCGAGCATGATTGCTCAGCATGGAGAGCCTGCAGCGAAAGAATGGCTGATGGGTGTAAAGAGTAATCTAGCCCGTAAGCCTCAGGGAAATGACCGAGCACAAGTCAAGGCGATCAGTGAAGGCGTGTGCGACCTGGCGGTGATTAATCACTATTACATGGCGAAGATGCTCAAAGATCCTGAGCAAGTGCCATGGGCTGAATCCGTCAATGTCATCTTCCCAAATCAGGCGGATCGCGGAACACATATGAACGTCAGTGGAATGGCGCTCACCAAACATGCGCCGAATAAAGATGATGCTCTGAAACTTATGGCTTTTCTTGCGAGCGACCAGGGTCAAGAGATGTATGTCCAGAAAAATGGCGAATATCCCGTTAAAGCGGGTATTCCGTGGAGCGACTTACAGAACTCATGGGGACCATTTAAAGAAGACAGCTTGGGACTTTCTGTAATTGCAGATAATCGCGCAGCAGCCGTTCGGTTAGCTGATGAGGTGGGTTACAACGATTAGATGTTGCATCGAACATTCCGTTGTTTGACCGGATCTTTGGGTCTGGTTTAAAAGGGCGCCTCAGGTCGCCCTTTTTGTTTGCCGCGACCTTATTTATGTTTTTATTAAAAAAATGATGGGTTTTGAGGAGCTCCAAGCTGAATATAGCCAAGGCTTTTTGTTGGCTGTAACACTGATGGCTTACAATTAAAAAAATGATCGCGACTAAGACAGACCTTCCGAACGCAATACCGAGCAGACGTGTTGAGTGGTCGGTTTGGACGAGTGGTTGGACGCTTGGTTCTGTTTTACTTGCGTTGTTAGCGCTGATGCCGGTCGCCGCGGTTTTATTTTTTGCACTGGATTCAAGCGGTGATATCTGGACGCATCTGGTTGAGACTGTTCTATTTGGTTATCTTAGTAATACGCTGCTGTTGATGCTAGGCGTTGGCTTTAGTGTGTTGTTAACTGGTGTGTCTACCGCGTGGCTCGTCACCATGTGTCGTTTCCCCGGGAGACGGATGTTTGAGTGGTTACTATTACTGCCGTTGGCAATACCCGCTTATGTCATTGCCTATGCTTACACGGATTTTTTGGAGTACGCGGGGCCTGTGCAAGGCGCATTGCGGATGGTTTTTGGCTGGCAGAGTGCTCAAGATTATTATTTCCCTGAAATTCGTTCTTTAGAGGGGGCGATTATTTTTATGGGGCTAGTGCTATATCCCTATGTTTACTTATTGGCGCGAGCGGCTTTTTTGGAACAGTCGGTGAATGTACTTGAGGTAAGTCGTGTGCTGGGCCGAGGACCGTGGCGCACATTTATCTCCGTATCTCTGCCCGCAGCGCGACCTGCCATCGTGGTAGGGGTTTCATTAGCGTTAATGGAAACGTTAAATGATTACGGCACAGTCGATTTTTTTGCGGTCTATACCATGACAGCCGGACTGGTTGATGTGTGGCTCGGCATGGGCAGTCTTGCAGGTGGGGCGCAGATTGCAACCACCATGTTGATATTTGTTATTGTGTTAATCAGTTTGGAGAGAATGAGTCGACGACATCAAAAAGTCTTTCAGCAGTCTAGCAGTCGATTTCGGCAACTGCCGACTTATCCTTTAAAAGGATATCGAGCTGGATTTGCGATGAGCGTCTGCGGCTTACCCGTCTTAGCCGGTTTCGTTATTCCCGTTTTAGTGCTCAGCCGGTTAGCGTTCGTCTATTTCGATGAGTCATGGACACCGGCTTTTAAAACCTATGCCCTGAATAGCCTGATGCTATCGTTTGTAGCCGCTTTATTCGCGTTGACTGTGGCGCTTTTTATTGCCTATAGTCGTCGACTTCATGAGGGACGTTTACTCGCGCTCGCGACTCGAGTGGCATCGTTGGGATACGCTGTTCCGGGAGCCGTGCTCGCGGTTGGCATACTGGTCCCGTTTGCTGCGTTCGATAATGCTGTTGATGCATTTTTGAGAGAGACCGTTGGTATTTCTTCGGGTTTGCTTTTGAGTGGAACAATTTTCGCGGTCTTGTTTGCTTATGTTGTGCGTTTTCTCGCAGTGGCACTTGGGCAGGTTGAGTCAAGTCTTGAAAAAATATCGCCATCACTTGATATGGCAGCCCGAACTTTAGGTTATCGTGCAGGGCCGACTCTGGTGCGCTACCATCTGCCACTTATTAAAGGGGGAATGCTTACAGCGGTAATGATCGTGTTTGTAGACTGCATGAAAGAGTTACCGGCGACTCTTCTTCTGCGACCCTTTAATTTTGAGACATTGGCAACGCATGTGTATCAGTTTGCATCCGATGAGATGTTGGGTGAAGCTGCGCTGGGTTCGCTTACAATCGTGGCAGTTGGTTTGTTACCGGTCCTGTTGCTGAGCAGGATGATTTCCAGTTCCAGAGAGAACATAGCGAGTTCGCAGAGACGAAATTCTTGAAACCGTATTCCCCTAACTCACCGCGTCAGAGTCTTCTGCGGTCCGAAGTTGAACCTCTTTTGGAAGTCCGAGGAATCAGCTGTAATTATGATCTTGAGCGAGCCGTATTTGATTTAAGTCTCACAGTGCATCGTGGTGAACAAGTTTGCCTTCTTGGCCCTAGCGGCTGCGGAAAAACGACGGTGCTTAGGGCGATCGCGGGCTTTCATCCCATTTTAACGGGTAGCATCCTTATTAATGATCAGCAGGTATCGGCTGTTAACAATATGGTTCCACCGGAGGCGCGGCGCGTGGGTATGGTCTTTCAGGACCATGCGCTTTTCCCTCATTTGACGGTGCGCGAGAACATAGCGGCTGGGTTGGCTCAACTTTCTGCGGGTCTTCGGGGAGAGTCGGTGGGCGAAATGCTTGAACGTATGGGCTTGAGCCATCATGCGGATCGCTATCCCCACGAGCTTTCGGGTGGTCAGCAGCAGCGCGTTGCGCTTGCTCGCGCACTTGCGCCAAAACCTTTGTTGCTACTTATGGATGAGCCATTTTCTAGCCTTGATCAGGAGTTGCGCGAGCACATGGGTCAAGAGGTATCGGACATGTTGAAAGAAAGCGGAACGACTTGTGTAATGGTGACTCACGATCAAAACGATGCCTTTGCGTTGGGGGATAAAGTCGGTGTCATGTCAGAGGGCGCTATTGTTCAGTGGGATACACCGTACAACCTTTATCATCAGCCGCAGACACATTTTGTCGCTGACTTTATTGGCAATGGTGTTTTTATCAATGGTCAGTGTGAGGATAAGAAGCAGGTCAACACATCGCTCGGCATGCTTCAAAGTGATATAGCGCTTGATTGGAGTAATGACGCTGATATCGAGGTTTTATTGCGACCTGATGATGTCGTCTATGATCCGGATGGGTCAATAATTGCAAAGGTGACACGGCGTGCGTTTAAAGGCGCGCAGATTATGTACACCTTGCGAACGCTCGATGGAGTCAAATTACTCGCGTTATTTCCGAGTCACGCAAATTTTGGTATTGGTGATGAGGTGCGCGTTCGACTGGATGTTGATCATCTGGTTGTCTTTGAGCAAAACTCGACCGTTGATTAGCGAATGCTTTAGGCGTGATTTCGCCGGAAATTGATACATTGCTAAAGATCCCGAAAGTTCCTGTTTAAGTCGTCGCAGACGATTACCGGTCAAAGTTCCGCGCTAAATCAACGCTTTTTAGTAGCTGTTATTGTTTTGAGTGTCATTTCCGGGTTTAGAAGTTGTTCAGATCTAAGTTGCCGTGGTTAAATGATGCTTGAAAGGGAGCTGCGTGCGCCCAAAACTGGCGGGAAGGCGGCATTAAATAAAAACCAAAGCCTTCCGTTAATCATCAGGAGGAGTTCTTAATGAAAATTTCAAATGCCATAAAACTGGCGTTACCCCTAGCGATTGCAGGTGCTTTTGTTTCAGTGAGCGCGGAGGAACGTGTTCTGAATGTTACAAATTGGGCCGAGTACATGGCCGAAGATACGATCTCAAATTTTGAGGAAGAGACGGGAATCAAGGTCACCTTTGATCCTTATGATTCAGTAGAGACCATTGACTCCAAGTTACTGGCTGGAAGTACCGGCTACGATGTTGTCAGTCACTCAGGAAGCGCGATTGCTCGATTGATTCCAGCCGGCATTCTCCAGTCTTTGGATAAGTCCCAACTGCCCAACATGAGCCATATGCGTGGCGATGTGATGAATCAGCTCTCCAGTAATTGGGATCCGGATAATAACTATGTGGTGCCCTTTATGTGGGGAACCCATGGCGTAACCTACAACGAAGAGTTGGTGAAGAGCGTGTATCCCGATGCGCCGATTGGCTCGATGGATATGATTTTTGATCCGGTTCATATGGAGAAGCTCGCCGCGTGTGGCGTGGCATTCCTTGATTCGCCAACCGATGTAATTCCGATGGCTCTGGCCTACCTTGGTTTGGATCCGAGCTCTACTGATCGGGCTGACTATAAAAAAGCCGAAGAAATGCTGCTCAAGGTTCGTCCATACATCAAAACGTTTGATAATTACGCCTATCAGAAAATGCCTGAGCGTGAGTTTTGTGTTGCTGTTACTTGGGGCCCAGACGGACTGTTGGCGGTATCAGGCGCTGAAGAGGCGGATACGGGGGTGGAGTTGAAATTCTTCTCTCCGCCGGGCAAGGGCAAGGCAAACATTTGGGTTGATGGCTGGGTCATCCCAGCAGATGCTGAAAACGTTGAAGAGGCTCATTTGTTTCTGGATTACATGATGCGTCCACAAGTGGGCGCTAACGACAGTAATTGGACTTGGTACGCTACCGCAAACCAGACGGCACTAGATGAAGGCTTGATTGACGAGGCCGTCACGTCCAGTATCGCGGCTTTTCCGCCGGCAGAATTAGTGGCTGAAATGTACCCGCTATCGGTTGTGCCACCCAAGATTGAGCGTGCGCGTACCCGCGCCTGGACTAACTTTAAGTCCGGAAACTGATACGTTGTCAGAGAGCTCCCCCTTGTTGCCGGGGAACTCTCTGACAGGTTTCATTCGCATTCGTCAGGTCGTGTTTTAAGACATGTCCACGCAGGAGCGCGACGCTTTCCTTGATCGACCTTGGAAAGACTCCACGGCTGAACCGTTTATAAGGATTGAAGGCGTTACAAAACGCTTTGGCGCATTCACTGCGGTAGAAGCGGTCTCGCTAGATATCTATAAGGGCGAATTGTTCTCTTTGCTCGGGGGTTCTGGCTGCGGAAAGACCACTCTACTCAGAATGCTCGCGGGCTTTGAGGAGCCCACAGCGGGACATATTTATATCGATGGTGTCGATATGGTCGATGTCCCGGCATATGCGCGTCCAGTCAATATGATGTTTCAGTCTTATGCGTTATTTCCTCATATGTCAGTTGAGGATAACGTCGCCTATGGACTGAAACGTGATGGCGTCCCAAAAGCAGAGACCAGCCAGCGGGTTGCTGACATGCTCAGTATGGTCGAGCTTCTAGAGCTTCAGAAACGCAAACCTCACCAACTCTCCGGAGGTCAGCGCCAGCGAGTTGCGCTTGCTCGCGCTTTAGTAAAGCGGCCAAAACTTCTTCTCCTTGATGAGCCGCTAGCGGCTTTGGATAAACGTTTGCGCGAGCAAACTCAGTTCGAGCTTATGAACATTCAGGATCAACTGGGCGTTACTTTTATTGTTGTGACCCACGATCAAGAAGAAGCCATGACGTTGTCAACGCGAATCGCAGTAATGGATCATGGTCAGATTATTCAGGTCGGCGAACCATCAGAAGTGTACGAACGGCCACAAACGAAGGATATCGCCAACTTTATTGGGACGATCAATATGTTTGATGGTGAGGTAATGTCGTCGAACGATTCATTTTTGCTTCGATGCCCAAAAATTTCAAAACCCCTCAAACTACCGTCCCAGACCGAGCTCAATATCGGTCAGCAAGTGACACTGGCGATACGACCTGAAAAAATCAAGATGACACTTGAGGATCCTCATGATCCTTCACGGATTACTTTAAGAGGTGAGGTGCTTGAATTTGCCTATATGGGAAATATCTCGATCTACCGGGTAAAGATTGAAGGGGAAGTGGTCCTTCAGATCACTATCCCGAATCTGGATCGTATGGCAGAGCGAAAAATTGAGTGGGATGACCAAGTGTTCATCAGCTGGCATCCAGACAATAGTTTAGTGCTCCGCGACTAACCATCAGAAGTATCATGATCAAACCGACCGATTCGGCTCTGACTGCCAGCAGACTGAACGAATCGACAAAGATGATATTTCATCGTCGATGGGTTCGCGTTGTTGACAACTTTTTTCAAAGCCGGTGGAAAGGCCTTAGTGTTGCAATTCCTTATGTTTGGCTGGTTATCTTCTTTCTGATCCCGTTTTTCATTGTTCTCAAGATCAGTTTCGCAGAATCCCTGATTGCGAGCCCGCCGTTTTCGTCCTTGTTCGAGTGGAGTGAGGACGCCGCTCTAAAGATGACGCTGATCTTCGATAATTTTGCTTATCTTTGGGAGGACGATCTTTATGTGAAGACCTACCTGAATTCGGTCAAGATTTCGACGATCTCCACCATTTTATGTCTGCTGATTGGTTACCCGATGGCGTACGCAATTGTGCGCGCGTCAGGGACAATGAAATACTTATTACTGTTGATGGTTATCTTGCCGTTTTGGACTTCTTTTCTGTTGCGCGTGTACGCGTGGATGGGAATTTTGGCCGATCAAGGTACTTTGAACAGTTTCCTCATTTGGGCGGGCGTCATTGACCAGCCGATCAGGATGATGTATTCCGAATTCGCAGTTTATATTGGCATTGTCTACTCGTACTTACCGTTCATGATCTTGCCACTCTATGCGAATTTAGAAAAATTAGACCTTACGCTTCATGAGGCCGCGTCGGACCTTGGCGCTCATCCCATCACTGTTTTTTTTACAGTAACGTTGCCGTTGACCATTCCCGGCATCATTGCCGGTGGGTTACTGGTTTTTATTCCTGCCACCGGGGAATTTGTGATCCCTGACCTCCTTGGGGGCGGTAACGTTCTGATGATTGGTCGCGTCCTTTATGACGAGTTTAATTCCAATCATGACTGGCCTGTAGCAGCTGCTGTTGCGATTGCGCTCTTAATTCTTCTGGTCATTCCCATGATGCTTTATCAGCATGCCCAGTCGAGACAAATCAATAACTGATATGCCAAAAAAGCGCTCAACATTCTTATTGTCTGTTCTATGTTTTGGAATGGCTTTTTTGTATATCCCCATGTTTTTGTTGATTGTCTATTCGTTTAATTACTCTAAAATTGTTTCAGTTTGGGGCGGTCTGTCGACGCGATGGTATATATCGCTATTTGAGAGTGAAGAAATCTGGTCCGCCTTAATGCTCAGTCTTAAGATTGCAATCGTGAATGCAACTTTCGCGACGCTGTTTGGGACGTTAGCGGGGCTCGCGTTGGCACGATTTCGCCATTTTCGGGGACGCACTTTGTTCACGGGCATGATCTCGGCCCCGTTAGTGATGCCGGAAGTGATTACCGGTTTATCGCTTCTTTTGTTGTTTATCACGCTCGGTGATCTGATCGGATGGCCGGAAAAACGCGGCATCACGACGATAACCATAGCGCACATCACATTTTCATTGGCCTATGTCGCAGTGATCATTGAGTCCCGTTTGTCAGGGATAGGCGAGACACTGGAAGAAGCCGCCTTGGATTTAGGCGCCAAGCCCTTACGGGTTATGATGGATATCACGTTGCCGCTGCTCGCGCCCGGTATGCTCGCAGGCTGGTTGCTAGCGTTCACGCTTTCTCTTGATGATCTTGTTATTGCCAGTTTTGTTTCGGGTCCGGGCTCAAGCACATTACCGATGTTAATTTATTCGAGAGTCAAACTTGGGCTGAAGCCGGATATTAATGCACTGGCCACGATGATAATTCTAGCGGTAGCAATGGGCGTTCTCATTGCAGGCTGGATCTTGATTCGGCAACAAAAGCAGCGTGAGCGTGACGCGCAGTTGGCCGGGGCGAAGTAACGGTAGACTGGTGACCTCAATAATTAACTAAACACAAAATCAGAGAAGCTGTTCAAGGCTCAAAAATGTCCAGCGCCTTAATCTCTTGGTTGAGTCCGCATCCGATGGTTGATGTTTTGAACGTCTCCGCTTTTGGGTTCATTTGCGAGCTGAGCAACAGGCAGTTCAGACTGGATTCGTTTGTGAAAACGTCGAACATTTTCCTCCTTTGATGAGAGCTTTGGTTTAGGGAATGCGCTTGAATTCATACCCAGCTGCATCCATCGCATAAAAGAGGCGTCCTCTTTTTCAGTCAATTTATTGATTCGGGCACTGAGGTAGCGAGCTACTTTCACTTCTCTTCGGTCGTCGGGTACGCCATAACTGGCACCAAGGTACCAGGTCGAATCGACAGTGTTGGGTAGCGTCATGTAGAACTCAATTGACTCAGGATACAGGCCGATCACCATGCTTGGAAAGATGTTGAAATAAAGCCACGCGCGCTGGTTGTGGTCAGGTAGATGGTCAAATTGAGGTAGTAATTTTTGATACTGCCGCACACTCCAGATTCGACCTGGATTGTCATTGATTTGACCCTGGGCGACCAGAACGCCCCCCATCTCCGAGTCCTCATAGGTTTTGCCATACAACTGCTGAAGTGCTGGATGCCCTGTGGGCACATGATAGCCCTCGTTATCAATATCGTGGATTATTTTCCAGTTGTATGGACGCGTTTCTTGATAGCGAGACCCAGCGATCGGTTCGATTTTTTCTAATTGATAAGGGGTCACCAGTTCTTTTATCGGCTCAAGACTGTCAGCAACGGAGTCGCCAGTGCCGCCAAACCGGATAAATAAAAAACCCATCCATATTTCGAGATCAAGCGGTACCAGTCCGTTCTGGCTTATGTCAAGGTTTTCGAATGTCTGTGCAGCGGGAACACTTAATAACTCGCCGTCCAAGCAATAAGTCCACCCGTGAAACGGACAGCTTAGTGTGCGTCCACAGGTGCCTCGCTCGCTATCTACTAACTTTGCGCCACGATGGCGACAAACATTATGAAACGCACGAATCTTGCCGTCTTGATTGCGAATAATAAGCGCCCGCTCGCCGACGGCGTCGAATGTGAGGTAGTTTTGGGGGTGCGGAATATCGCTGATGTGTCCGGCTAGCAGCCAATGTGTCTTGAATAGATGGTTTTGCTCGAGTTCCAAAAATTCTGTGCTGTAGTACGTCCAAGGCGCAAGTAAATCGCTCTGAGCATTATTCTGTGTATTCGTGGCGGAGTCGACAGGGTTTGGTGATCTGTCAGTATTACTGGCTTTGCCACAGCCGTCGTTAGTTTTAGATTCAGGAAAAACAGACGCGATAAAACTCTCGCAAAGATCGATTGCGGCACTGGAATCAAAATCATCCGGCTGAAAAAGCGCTTCTTCCCAATAACCATTGAGAAGACCCTCAAGCGCTCTCGCGATTGCAATCGGGTTTAGATCGGCTCGTGCATTTTTCTCAGTTAAGACTTTTACGGTTCCTTCCAGTGACTCCATAAACGCGGTATCTTTATCTTCGCAGATCAACATGTATTCAGTGCGCGCGCGACTTTCGCTGGTAAACGCATACCAGACTGCGATTTTTTCGGCGGTAAATATTTGTGGGTCAAAGCGGGCCCGGATTACATTCGATAAGATTTTTCGCGGAGTTCCAGTTAAGCTAAATGCACGACCTATTACCCGCTCATATTCAGCGCTTAGGCTCTGAAGCGTCTCCAGTAGCAGTTGCTTTTTGCTGGAAAAATAAAAGTTCGCAATTCCAGTTGATAGGTCGGCGGTTTGAGTGACTCGTGAGATCGTTGTGTTGGATAGACCGTATGTACTGATGCAGTGGATAGTGGCTTCAATTAACTGCTGTTTTCGGTAATCTTTTGGGTGTTGAGCGCCCGGGCCTGGTTGAGAGTGATCCATGTTGTGTCTTTAGAAAGAAAGAGATTGTTCAGATATTTGAACATATTTATAATACATTGAATACCTATTCGGTAAATTAATTGTGACTAAAACCAGTAATTACCCCCTTATTATTATCGGCGCGGGCGCGGCAGGCCTTGCGGCATCCGAGATGGCTACGCGACGAGGAGTTAAGCATCGTGTGCTCGAAGCCTCTCATCGAACCGGCGGGCGAGGACTAACAGAAATGCTGGCCGATCAATATCCTGTTGATCTGGGGTGTCACTGGCTCCACTCTGGAAGCATCAATCCATACACGCAATGGGCGACGAAATTGGGCTTCGACTATCCCATTTCGAAATGGGAATTCAGCATGTTTATCGATGGGGCATGGTATTCCGATACAGACGCTGCTGCACCGTTTCGGTACATTGATGAGATAAATTGGCGGATGGAAGCAACTCGCAAGAAGGGCGGTGCGTGCTCCCAGTGGGACCTTGCAGACTCTGATCATCAATGGAATCAATTCTTCCAGTATTGGGTCAGCTTGATGTCGTCTGTTGATGCCGATCAAGTATCGATCTTGGACATTTGCGAGTATCGAGATACTCATGAGGATTGGCCTGTAATGAAGGGCTATGGCGCTTTGATTGCGCAACAGGGTGTAGATTGTCCGGTTGATCTTAATTGTGTGGTAACGAAAATTAACTGGGGCGATCTTCCGATATCGATCGAAACTTCCCAAGGCGTTGTTACTGCTGATCGGTTGGTGATCACGACATCAACTGGCGTTCTCAATGCGGGTGATATTGAATTCAATCCCAAATTACCCAGTTGGAAGATGGATGCGATCAATGCGCTTCCTTTGGGTAATTCAAATTATACTTTTTGCACATTTGAACCTGACGCGATTGATCCTGATGCGCCAGATCACATTCTCTGGCAGCGAGATGATCAAACTTTTTGGGTGCGTCTACGTGAATTTGGTTATCCCTACGCTTTCACATCAACTGGCGGACGGTTTGCGTGGTGGCTTGAAAAACAGGGACAGGATGCCAGTATTGAGCTTTTCAGTGATGTGATGGTCGACATATTTGGGAGTCGGGTTCGTGACAAGTTAAGTAATTTTAAGGTGAGTGCCTGGGGGATGGACCCATGGATTCGAGGCGCCTATTCAGCAACGCAACCTGGAAAGATAGGTATGCGGACAGAACTGGCGCGCAGCATTGATAACCGGCTTTTTTTCGCAGGTGAGGCGACATCGCCCGATTCTTTCAGTACGGCTCATGGCGCCTATCAATCAGGGCATCGGGCCATCAATCAGGTGTGCGATTCCCTTTCCTAAACGTTGTCATCACGAATGGCACGAGATTACCGTCGTTTGGCGGCGATTATCGATCTCAATCGTGCGGCGTTAGGTAATCGTCGAGAACAGACGCATATTGCTCGCTTTCTTTGATTTCAATTTTGGCGACAGACCGATGGTGGACTTCGTCTGGCCCATCCGCAAATCGCAGCGCACGACCCCAGGTCCAATGATCGGCAAGTGGTGTATCGGGGCTGACGCCCATTGCGCCAAACGCTTGAATTGCGCGGTCAAGCACTGTGGTGTGTAAAACAGGTATCAGCGCCTTAATCATTGAGATTTCCTTCCGGGCTGCTTTGGCGCCTCTCTCATCAATCAGCCAGGCCGTTTTGAGGACCAACAAACGGGCTTGTTCGATTTCAATTCTTGATCTGGAAATCCACTCCGAAACGGTGCCGTGCTCATGAAGATGTTTCCCAAAGGTTTCTCTTTCTTGACTGCGGCGTGTCATTAATTCAAGGGCGAGTTCGGCGGCTCCAATTGAACGCATGCAGTGATGAATGCGCCCGGGCCCCAATCTGGCCTGTGCAAGCGCAAATCCAGATCCTTCTTCACCCAGTAGATTGGAAATGGGCACTTTTACGCGATCAAAATCAATCTCGCAGTGACCTTCCGGGTGGTGATGATTCATTACAGTTAAATTTCTAATGACTGTGACGCCGGCAGAATCTATGGGTACCAGAACCATGCTTTGCTGATGATAAGTATCTGCCTCGGGATTGGTCTTTCCCATGACGATCAGGAGGCGGCAGTCGGGGTGGGCCGCGTTGGTAATCCACCACTTTCTTCCCGAAATAATGTAATGATCGCCTTCGCGGGTAATGCGGGTTTGAATATTAGATGCGTCGGATGAGGCCGTCTTAGGCTCGGTCATCGCAAATGCAGAACGAATTTCGCCGTTGAGTAGGGGTGCTAACCATTGTTCATACTGCGCGGGTGACGAGAACATATGGAGAAGTTCCATATTGCCTGTATCGGGAGCGTTACAGTTGAACACCTCAGAGGCCCAGCTGACACGACCCATGATTTCAGCTAAGGGGGCGTATTCCAGATTAGTCAGCGGTGTGCCGGGCTCTTCTGTTTTTAGGGCAGGAAGAAACAGATTCCACAAGCCTTGCTGTCTTGCAAGACTTTTGAGCTCTTCCATAAATGAGACGGGAAACTGCGCCATCTCTACCTCTTTTTTCCACTCTTTAATGCGAGGTACAATTTGCGCGTCCATGAACGCCTGCACCTGAGTGCGTAATCCTTCTACTTTTGCTGAGTAAGCGAAATCCATATTTGTGCTTTCTTAGTCAGAGAGGCTCATCATGCTATCAGGTCTACTGCTCACGATCCAATTTCTGCGTGCGACCGTCATTAATTTTCTTGCATGAATCGTGAATAACGTAGATCAGGGTTTCAGAATAATCTTTCCATGGACCCGGCGTTGCTCGATCAGCTTAAGCGCCCGAACGGCATCATCAAGACGCATTTCGGCATGAATATGGGGAGTCAGGAGGCCATTGGCCACCATCTCGAAGATCTGCCGATGATTCTTGTAAGCAAGATGAGGTTCCTTCGCACAAAAGCTTCCCCAGAAGACCCCTACGGCACTGTAACCCTTCACTAAAGGTAGATTAAGCGCGAGTGTTGGCACCTCTCCAGCTGCGAATCCAACAATAAGCCAGCGGCCATTCCAGGCGATTGAGCGGCTCAACGTTTTAGCGTGATTGCCACCTACAGGGTCAAAAATCACATCCGCACCCGCGCCTCCGGTGAGCGATTGAAGCGCATTTCGCAGTTCTTCTTTCGACAAATCAATGCAAACATCTGCCCCGTGTTGCTTCGCGGTCAGGATTTTTTCAGAATTTGAACAGGCCGCAATGACGTGCGCCCCAAGTGCTCGCCCTAATTGGACAGCAGCCAGTCCCGTGCCGCCGGCTGCGCCCATGATCAGCAGGGATTCGCCTGCCCTGAGTGATGCGCGCTGAACGAGTGCATGATACGCGGTTCCATAGGCGCAGAGCATCGCACCGGCATGATTCACATCCACTGATGCGGGCACGCGGTACGCATGGCTAGCAGGTACCGATACATATTCAGCATAGGTGCCAAAATCTGGACTCATCGCGGCCACACGTTGACCAATTTCTAAGTGATTAACACCTTCGCCTACGGCCTCTACCATGCCTGCGCATTCAAGACCCGGGATGAAAGGCACATCTGGTTTAGCCTGGTAGAGGCCTTTCACTAAAAGTGCATCAGGAAAATTGACCCCGATGGATTCAACTTGTATTCGTATTTGTCCGGGCGCCATTGCAGGTATTTGAACCTGCTGAACAGCGAGATCCGTTAGCGCGCCATATTTAGTGCAAACAATTGCTTTCATCTCCATTAGATAGCCTTAATTACGTCCACACCCTGCTGGGCCAGTCTGGGCGCTAGCGCGCCTACCTGTAATGCCTTTTCGCTCGATGCGTTTCCGTCAATCGCGCGTTTGAGTACCCCTTGGCAAATGGCGGCGAGGCGAAAGAAGCTGAATGCAAGGTAGAACGACCAGTCGTCAATCGGGCCAATCTGTCTTAAGCTACAGTAAGAGCTGAGCATTTCGTCCTCAGACGGAATACCAAGGGTTGATCGCTGAATATTCTGAAGACCGCTAATCTGTTCTCCACTTGGCATCCTTAGGCACATACAAAAGTAGGCAAGATCTGCTAATGGATGCCCCAACGTTGAAAGCTCCCAATCGATTATTGCTTCAATGCATGGCTTATTTGTTGAAATAATAAGATTGTCCAAGCGAAAATCTCCATGAATGATGGCGCTTTGACCATCATCTGCCGGCATATGCCGAGTCAACCAGTGAATTAATGTTTCCATTTCTGCGATTTTTTGAGTTTCGCTTGCTCGGTACTGAGTTGTCCAACGATTGAACTGTCGCTCGAAATAGTTACCCATGCGGCCAAAGCCTTCAAGGCCAACCGAACTTGGATCTACCGAATGCAGAGCAGCAAGTGTTCGAATTTTGTTCGTATAGAGTATGGATCGATCGGAAGCGCTGAGTCGAGGCAGGGCAGGGTCCCAAAATATTCGACCTTCCTCATAACTCATCACAAAAAATATTGATCCAGCGACACCCTCGTTTTCGCATAGGCATAACATTCGGGGGACCGGCACATCCGTATCCTTTAATGCTTTCATGACTTTGTACTCGCGCTCCACTGCGTGAGCCGACTTTAGAAGATCTCCTGCGGGCTTGCTCCGAAGCACATAACGAGCGCGATCTGTTGAGAGTAGATAGGTTGGATTGGACTGACCGTTTGAAAATTTCTCAATCTTGTTGATGTGATCAATTTCAGGAGCTGCGACAGCAAGATATTTATGAATTGACTCAAGGTGAACATTGGGGTTATTCATTTTTCCTCTAGCATGTCCTCTTCAAGGGTTGCGATACTCTCTTGTTCTTCTTTTTCTTGTTGCGCCCACAGTCTTGAATACAAACCACGTTGCTCAAGCAGTTCAATGTGATTTCCTCGCTCTGTAATTTGCCCATCATCCAAAACCAAGATCTCATCGGAATCGATGATGGTTGAGAGTCGATGAGCAATGACCAGGGTGGTTTTGCCCCTAGAGAGTTTTGAGAAGTTATTTTGAATTTGTTTCTCGGTTGCGCTGTCAAGTGAAGAGGTTGCCTCATCAAAGAAAAATATCTCAGGATTTCGTAATAATGCCCGAGCAATTGCAACGCGCTGTTTCTCGCCGCCGGAAAGTTTAAGTCCTCTTTCGCCAACACGGGTTTCGAAACCTTTCGGGAGTTTTTCAATAAATTGATCGAGTTCCGCAGACTGAGCAGCTGCCTGAATTTGATTTTCAACTGCTTTTGGATTGCCATACGCGATGTTGTAGTGAAGCGTGTCGTTAAATAGGACGGTGTCTTGAGGGACAACGGCAATTGCTTCGCGAAGCGAGTACTGTGTCACGAGACGAATATCTTCGTTATCGATAAAAATGTTACCCGACAGGGGATCGTAAAAACGCAGTAATAATCTACAGATAGTCGATTTTCCTGAGCCGGTTGGGCCAACGATGGCGGTTGTCGTTCCGCGAGCCACAATAAAGTTTATATTTTTAAGAATGACGCGTTCGACCTCATAGCCAAAGACGACATTACTAAACTTAATTTCTCCTCCGCGGCGCGGCAGCGGAAATGCGTTTGGTGCGTCCGTGATTTCCGATTTTTCGTCAATCAATGAAAAAAGATTCTCCATGTCGACAAGCGCCTGACGAATTTCGCGATATACCGTTCCGAGCATGTTTAATGGAATCGCGAGCTGCATTAAGTAAGTATTCACGACCACGAAGTCGCCGACCGTCATGTTGCCGTCTCGAATATCAAAGGCCGCAAGAATCAGCATTCCTGTAACGCCGACAGTGACAACTGCTGCTTGGGCGACGTTCAGCAGCGATAGGCTTTCTCGGGTTTTGATAGCAGCGATTTCATATTGGGCCAGCGCTTTATCAAGCCGGGCGATCTCGTGCCGCTCATTGTTGAAATATCGGACCGTTTCAAAGTTCAGGAGCGAGTCGACGGTTCGGGTTCCAATGGTATTTTCTGCCTCGTTCATTTGACGGCGGATGCGATTTCGCCAGGTGGTGATGGCAAAGGTTAGCCAAACATATGCAGCAATAGTGATGATGGTTATCGCAGTGTAAGCAAAGCCAAACAGCACCCAAAGGATGACGGCGACAAGGAGAACTTCAATTAATGTCGGCGCAATATTAAACGCGACAAAAGACAGTAGAAACTGAACGCTGTTTGTGCCCCGATCGATAAAGCGATTAAGTGCGCCTGTTTTTCGGGAAAGATGGAACTGGATGGAAAGGGAATGCAGATGATCAAAAATCTGGCGGGCGAGCGTCCTTACTGCATTTTGGGCCACTCGCGCAAACAACGCGTCTCGCACTTGATTCAAGACTAATGTCGTCAGCCGAAATAGACCGTAGGCCAGAATGACGGCGAGTGGGATGCCAAGCCATAATCCGCGTGTGTCGGCGAGATTATCCAGTTGATCGACGGCATCCCCTAAAAGCAGTGGCACAAATACGTTTGTTGCCTTAGCGGCCACAAGGCAGATGACGGCGACCAGTACGCGTAGCCGGAGATCCTGTCGATCCCGAGGCCAGAGATACGGTAGTAGGGTGATTAGCGTTCTGGCGGAGTTTGAGTGTTGAGTTGGCTTCATTAAATTTTATTCAGGAGATCAGACCGAGACTTGTTTCGCATTTATCAGATTGGAGTGTTTAAATTTGACAAGCAAGAGGAGGCTCTTCCATCAGGGCTGCTTGCTCCCGAAGGTCAAGAATGTGCTGCTCCCAGGAACGCTGGGTATCAAACCAAGGAAACGCTCGTGGAAACGCAGGATCGTTCCATCGTCGACCGATCCAGGCAAAGTAGTGAATGAGTCTAAGGGTGCGCAAGGCTTCAACGAGGTGCAATTCGGCCGCATCAAATTCATTAAATCCGGTGTAGCCCTCGAGCAGAATATTGAGGTCGTATTCTTGTGCCTCACGACTCCCTGATAAAAACATCCATAAATCTTGAACCGCCGGAGCCATGCGCGAGTCATCCAAATCAACCAGATGCGCCCCAGTGTCTGTCCACAATATATTGCCGCGGTGGCAGTCGCCGTGAACTCGAATCGGCTGCATACCGGGACAACGATCGAAACACCATTGGATTCTGATCAAAAGATCATCGGCAAGGCTTTTGTACGCCAATTCCAATTCAAGGGGAATGAAATTATTCTCAAGAAGAAATTCAGTGCAGTTTGATCCGAATGTCGTCGCATCAAGTGTGGGGCGATGCTGATATGCGGATTGTTGGCCGATCGCATGCATGCGACCGATAAAACGTCCGAGTTGACGCAATTGATCATGAGATTCGAAGTCGGGTGGTCGACCGCCTTGTTGCTCGAAAAGGGAAAATCGGAACCCTTCAAAATGACGTAATGTCTGACCCTGTGCATCAATGATTGGGGGCACAAGAGAAATTTCCTGACTCGCGAGCTGAAGTGAATATTCATGTTCCTCAAGGATTGCGGCATCACTCCATCGTTCAGGGCGATAAAATTTCGCGATGATTGATTGTCCGGTTTCCAAGCCGATCTGAAAAACTCGATTTTCAAAACTGTTCATTTCGAGCATGCGACCATCGGTTTGAAAGCCTGCACTGTCAACAGCGGACAGTACTCGGTCGGGGTTTAGGGACTGGTAGTCGATGATTGTGCTCATTTAAAATTTATCAAATCACTCGCGACATATTTTCACAGGGGGAGCGCATTCGCAGAGCCACCACGACTAGTACATTACCCGCCAAGGCATACAGACCGAATAGGGTGCAGATCAATCCAATACTCATACCAATATCGATGAGTATTCCCATGATCACAGGTCCAAGTGCCGATGACAACACCATCAGGGCCATAAATAAGCTTTTTATCGCACCCAGGTAACGGACACCGTAAAGCTCAGGCCAAAGCGCAGAGACGGCTGTTAAGACAAGCGCGGAGTGAATACCCAGCATTGCCATGTAAGGGATGACAGTCAGATAGTGGGTTGCATTCGCGAGGATCAAGCAGCTCGCAATTAATGGAATGAGAATAAATTGCGTTACTTTGATGGCCTTAAAGCGGTCGATAAGGGGTCCCGCAATGAACATCGTTATGGTGCCTGTAATTGCATACAGGATGTAGGTGCCTGTTACCCACTCACTGCTCCATCCTTTGGTAGCAGCGATATTCAGATGATGAAAGAAAAATGCCGTGACAATCATTGATGATGATAATAATCCGGGCGCCATTAAGTAGTATCTGGGGTCCCGCAGTACCTGGCGTCGGGTCCATGCAGGCCTAATCGCGGAAGGCGACTGGGAGGCTTTGGAAATATCGTCAACGTGTTTTTGGTGGAATTTTTCATGTCGGTTAAGAAGCCAGATTGTGGCTGGTATTGCTGTTAACCCAATAAAAATCGCGGAACTTGCATATGTCCAGCGCCAGCCGATGAGTGAAATTAAAACGACTGCAACAAATGGAAGGAGCGATTCTCCTAAGGTGTAGCCCATCGCGCCGATCGCGATTGCGCGCCCACGGTCTCGCTCGAAGTAACGCGCCATACTGGTGACCGATACATGTGATGCAAGTCCTTGCCCTGCCTGACGAAGTAAAAAAATAGCCAACACCAGCCCAATAGGGCCTTGAACCACTGAGACATATGCGCAAGCGGCAACCAGTAACAAATTTACGCCTAGTGCATACTGACTTAATCGGAAGCGATCAATCAGGGCGCCACTAAAAGGCATCACCAGCGCACTTCCGAGCGTTCCCAGCAGATAGATTGTTCCCCAGGCCGTATGACTGAGCCTAAATTCGGACTGAATAGCGGGGCCAAAAACACCGACGAAATAGGTTTGACCAAAACTTGAGTAGAGCGCCATGAGAAAACTGAACACCACGAGTCGTGAATTGACGGCAAATAATCGACTGTAACCAGTGACTGCAGTTTTCATGACTTAACTTTTCTGTGGGTGTTTAGGGCAAAAAACGCTCGTGCGAATTTGCTGAGGTCATCCATTTGGGCCCGCACGATAGCACAGTAAGAGAATGAGATTCCTGCTATCTCTCACTATGGTTTGGATCTGCGCAATTCAGCTAAACGACTTCAAAACCTTTAAAGCGACATCCGCGATTGCACTAACGACGTGAAGGGTCACAGTCGAAGAAAAGTGTATTAAATTTCGCCAACAAAAAAATGTGGTGAGGCTCTGAAATGACAAGCAATGTGCAGAAAAATTCCCGAGGCATTCTTCTCGTTATTCTTGCGATGAGTGTTTTTTCGATTCAGGATGTTCTAATCAAATTTATCTCCAGCAATGTCTCGCTATTCCAGATTCTTTTTTATCGCTCAGTGATTGGCGCGCTTTTGATTATTATTTTTCAAAGAGCAATTGGACAAACGATTCGACTCTGGACGGCCTACCCTGCGCTTTCATTACTTCGAGGCGTATTTTTCTTTTTTGGATATTCAGCTTTTTATTTTGCGCAATCTAAAATGCCGATCGCAAATGCGACGGTGCTGTTTTTAGTGAGTCCTTTTTTTATCACTATCCTGTCGATTTACTTCTTTGATAGCCGGGTCGGGTCACGCAGATGGATTGCCATGCTCGTTGGTTTTTCTGGAGTTGCCTTTATTGTTCAGCCAGAGACGAGCGAATTCGGCTGGATCTATTTGCTACCCGTGGGGGTTGCATTGGTCTATGCTATATCTATGATGATCGCTAAAAAAACCGCGGGAAAGGACACGGTTTATCAGCAAGTTATTGTGATGTATTTCGTTACTGCTATTTTGTCAGGACTAATGGGTTTAATGTTTGGAGATGGCAGTATTGCGGATTTAGGAATTGAAGGTATCGATTTTATTTCTCATCCTTGGCGTCTCAATATTTTCTCAATTAACGCATCTCTTGTTGTGATCGCAGGCATAGGAACTACGGGCTTTATTCTGCTGCACAGTGCATACCGGATGGCCGATCCCGCAGTCATCTCGCCTTATGAATACAGTGGACTTGCGACGGTAGGCATTCTGGCGTTTTTCGTCTTTGGGGAAGTTCCGAATGTTCAAGCGATGATGGGAATGCTTTTGATCGTGGGCGCCGGGGTGTATCTATTTAATCGCGAGCGTCTGCAGGGTCAAGATAATGCCGCGGAAGCTTCCTTGCGTTAATACGGCCCGATAAATGATGATCTTGTGAGCCCCTCTGCGGGAATGACGGGACGAGTTTTCTCGGAAATCCAAGGACAATCACTTTTTAGTTGGCCTTAGATCAAGACTTAAGCAGCTGGCGCCACTATAATGCGCCGTCTCACCAGCGCGCCGGATTCGTGCCTGGGCCTCGCTTTTCACTGGAATCTTGAATGCATCCCGCTATTACTAATTTGCGAAACATCGCAATCATTGCTCATGTTGATCATGGCAAAACAACTCTCGTTGATCAACTGTTACAGCAGTCTGGAACACTCAGTTCGCACGGAGAATTTGCAGAACGGGTTATGGATTCAAATGTGCTCGAGCGGGAAAGGGGGATTACGATCCTGGCTAAGAATACAGCCATTCAGTGGCAGGGCTGGCGCATTAATATCGTGGATACCCCTGGCCATGCCGATTTTGGCGGTGAAGTTGAACGCGTCCTGTCCATGGTTGATTCTGTATTGCTGCTGGTTGATGCCGTAGAGGGGCCGATGCCGCAGACTCGTTTTGTTACGGAAAAAGCATTAGGCCATGGCCTGAGTCCGATTGTCGTGATTAATAAAGTGGACCGACCTGGCGCGCGACCTGAGTGGGCCGTTGATCAAACCTTTGATTTATTTGATCGCTTAGGCGCTTCAGATGAGCAGTTGGATTTTCCGGTCATCTACGCGTCTGCGCTTCAAGGATGGGCTGCCAATCACGCGGAGCAAAACGGTGTTGAGGATATGAAAGCGCTGTTCGAAGCGATTGTGACTCATGCGCCTTCGCCGAGCGTAGACCCAGAAGGTGCTTTTCAGATGCGAATCAGCGCGCTGGATTATTCATCCTACGTTGGCGTTATTGGAATCGGTCGAATCCAGCGGGGTCAATTGTCCCGAAATGACACAATAACTGTGGCGGCGCCTGACGGGACATCTCGGAAAGGCCGTATTCTGCAAATTCTTGGATTTCACGGGCTCGAACGAGTGGAAACGGAGACGGCCCTTGCGGGCGATATCGTAGCCGTCACCGGCCTCGATCCCTTGAGTATTTCAGACACTCTCTGTGATCCTGCTACGGTAGAGCGCTTGTCACCGCTGAGCGTCGACCAGCCGACGTTGAGCATGACTTTTCAGGTTAACGATTCTCCTTTCGCGGGCCGCGAGGGTAAGTTTGTCACCAGTCGAAACCTAAAAGAGCGCTTGGAACGTGAGTTGATTCACAATGTTGCGCTGCGGGTTGAACTGATGGATGACCCGGATAAGTTTCGAGTGTCTGGTCGTGGCGAACTTCATTTGTCAGTGCTTATCGAAACCATGCGGCGAGAGGGTTACGAGCTTGCGATCTCCCGTCCTGAAGTGATCATGCTTGAGGAAGATGGCAAGGTGCTTGAGCCTTTTGAGACGCTGACTGTTGATGTTGAGGATGATTATCAGGGTCGGGTCATGGAACGGTTAGGCGAGAGGCGTGCAGAAATACGGGATATCCTTCCTGATGGGCGAGGGAGGGTGAGACTTGATTATATTGTCCCCAGTCGTGGATTAATTGGTTTTCGATCTGAGTTTTTGACAATCAGCTCGGGTACCGGTCTGATGTATCACTCTTTTGATCACTACGGGCCTCGAATTGATGGCCATCTCGCTGAACGAAATAATGGCGTTTTGATTTCGATGGCGAGTGGAAAAGCGTTAGCTTATGCGCTGTTTAACCTGCAGGAAAGGGGTCGACTTTTTATTGGTCACGCGACCGACGTCTACGAGGGGATGGTGATTGGTATTCACTCAAGATCGAATGATCTGACGGTTAATCCACTTAAAGCCAAGCAGCTGACTAACATTCGCGCGGCCGGCACCGATGAAAACATCCTTCTCACACCGCCAGTGTCGACAACGCTGGAGTACGCGCTTGAATTTATTAATGACGATGAATTGGTTGAGGTCACTCCAAAAACAATTCGCATCCGTAAGAAATGGCTGCTAGAGCACGAGCGAAAACGCGCTAGCCGGGCAGCCTAGCAGGTCTATCGCTCTATATTTCTTGTCCTGCCAAATGAAGCCAGGTCGCGAGAATGCTGTCTGGATTCAAAGAAACGCTGTCGATCCCTTCCTCCATCAACCACCTCGCAAGATCAGGATGATCTGAAGGCCCTTGGCCGCAGATACCCACATACTTGTTAGCTTTCCGGCAGGCAGAGATCGCGCTGTGCAGAAGCGCTTTGACCGCCTCATTTCGCTCATCGAATAAATGGGCAATATCGGCGGAGTCACGATCAAGGCCTAGTGTTAGCTGGGTGAGATCATTTGATCCTATTGAGAATCCATCAAAATGCTCAAGGAATGCTTCAGCCAGAATCGCATTGGACGGAATCTCGCACATCATAATGATCTTAAGATCGTTGATCCCTCTTGTGAGGCCATTCGCATCGAGAAGTGCGATTACTTCTTTTGCTTCCTGCACCGTCCGCACGAAGGGAACCATTAACCAGATATTCGTAAGACCCATTTCGTCTCGGACAAACTTAAGCGCGCGACACTCAAGCTCAAAGCAGTCACGAAAATCAGGATTAATATAACGAGACGCACCGCGAAATCCTAACATCGGATTATCTTCCTTTGGCTCAAAATCGGCGCCGCCGATCATATTGGCATATTCGTTGGATTTGAAATCCGATAGCCGGACAATTACCGGTTTTGGATTAAAAGCGGCCCCAATATGGGAGATGCCCTCTACAAGTTTTTTGATATAAAAATCAACCGGATCATCATAGCCTGCAATGATCTGACGAATATGATCCTGTAACGTAGGGTCGAGCTGGTTGAATTTGAGTATTGCCTTTGGATGCACGCCAATGGCGGTGTTGATAATGAATTCGAGACGAGCGAGACCCACGCCCGCGTTGGGAAGTGACTGAAAATCAAATGCCCGTTCGGGGTTACCGATGTTCATTGAAATTTTAAACGGCAGTTCTGGCATATTGGCCAAGTCGATTTTTTCGACTTCGAAATTCAGTTTGCCTTTGTAAACTTTTCCAGTGTCTCCTTCAGCGCACGATACGGTGACATCGTCCCCTTCAGACAGTGTTGAGGTCGCTTTTCCACATCCCACAACTGCTGGAATGCCAAGTTCGCGAGCAATAATGGCGGCATGGCAGGTGCGGCCTCCGCGATTGGTAACGATACCGCCGGAACGCTTCATGACCGGTTCCCAGTCAGGATCAGTCATGTCGGTTACCAGAACGTCCCCGTCTTGCACTTTGTCTAGATCTTTAACCGAGGGTACTAACCTTACGGCGCCAGAGCCGATTCGACTTCCGATGCTTCGTCCTTCACATAAAACGACCCCGGTATCATGCATTCGATACCGCTCGAGGACTTGGGCGTGTTTGCGACTTTGAACTGTCTCGGGCCTTGCTTGCAAGATAAGGAGGGCGCCGGTTTCTCCATCAAGCCCCCACTCGATATCCATCGGGCGTCCGTAGTGCGTTTCTATCGTTGTCGCCATTTTTGCCAAAGATGTAATTTGGCTATCCGAAAGGGAGAACCTTTGCTGTTCTTCGATGGTGGTATCTACGGTTTTGACAGGAGGATTTTCGTCCGGTTCAGCATAGATCATTTTGATGAGTTTGCTGCCGAGGTGTCGACGTAAAATCGCGGGTCGACCGGACAGTAAGGTTGGCTTGTGGACATAGAATTCATCTGGATTGACAGCGCCTTGCACTACGCATTCGCCAAGACCTACGCTCGAGGTAATGAAAACGGCATCCGAAAAACCCGATTCCGTATCGAGTGTAAACGCAACGCCGCTCGCACCAATATCGGTTCGCGCCATGCACTGGATTCCAGCAGAGATGGCAACGTCAGCATGGTTAAAGCCTTGATGGACGCGATAAGCAATAGCCCGATCATTAAAAAGTGAAGCAAATACCTCGCGTACAGCTTTCAGGACATTGTCGATTCCACGGACATTAAGGAAACTTTCTTGTTGTCCTGCAAATGAAGCTTCCGGGAGATCCTCCGCGGTGGCTGATGACCGAACGGCGACCGCGGTATCGCTTCCCAGTTTGAGGTATTGGGTGCTAATCTCTTTTTCGAGCGCCTTGGGCAGAGGGGCGTTGATGATCCCGGATCGAATCGTTTCCCCGGCTTTTTTTAATTCAGCGACATCGTCGACGTCGAGCGTCTCCAGACGCGCGTTTATGTGTTCAGACAACTGATTGTGGTGAAGGAACTCTGTGAACGCGTCAGCAGTGGTTGCAAATCCGTCGGGGACGCTGATGCCCGCACCCGTCAATTGGCTTATCATTTCCCCGAGAGAAGCATTTTTACCCCCGACGAGCCCGACATCCTTAATACCGAGATTGGAGAACCAATGAACGCGTTGCTCTTTATTCATGATGCTTATTCATAGACAATTGGGGTATGTGGAATATGACTTTGTTTTTACTCATTTATGCTGGTGTATTTAAGCCGGTTTTGGATACGCAACCATGGCTTTAGCGAAACGATCAGTTTTTATTGTCTCAGATCGAACCGGGCTGACGGCGGAGGAGCTGGCGCAGACTCTGCTCACCCAGTTCCCGCAGGTTCATTTTATGACCACCGTTTTGCCCTTTGTTGATTCGGATCATAAATTGAATGAAGCGATTAGCCAAATAAATATGATTCAAGAGGCGGATGGATCGCGACCGATCGTATTTGTTACGTTTGTAAACGCTGATTACCGAAAAAGGATAGAGCAAGCAGACGCCCTAGTGATTGATGTCTTTAGCTCTTTTCTAGGTATTCTCTCTCGCGAAATGAACCTGATGCCCAGCTGGCAAGCAGGTTTCAGTCATGGGGTAGTCGATCAGGGGCGCTACAACTCGAGAATTGACGCCATACACTTTGCGATGGATTGTGACGATGGTGTAAATCCAGACGCCTATGATCAGGCAGATCTCATTTTGGTCGGCGTGTCTCGAAGCGGCAAAACCCCAACGTGTGTATATCTTGCTATGCACTTTGGGCTTTACTGTGCAAACTATCCGCTGACTGAGGACGATTATCTGGATGACGGGTTGCCTTCGACCCTTGATGCGTATCGCGATCGACTGGTAGGGCTTACGATTGATGCGAGACGACTGCATGAAATCCGGCAAAAGCGTCGCCCGGATAGTGAATATGCGAAGCTAGATCAGTGTCAGATAGAGGTTAGGCGAGCCGAGGACCTATTCAGACATCGCGGCATTTTGATGGCCGACACCTCGGGCATTTCAGTGGAAGAAATTGCGACGACCCTTTTGCAAAAAACTGGATTACGCCGTGAATACCTTGGATAGAAACATAATGGGAAGAACGTTGTGAGTCAGGGAAGTATTGGGTTTGTAAGTCTGGGGTGCGCGAAGGCAACGGTGGATTCGGAGAGGATTCTGACCGAGCTAAGAGCAGAGGGCTATGAATTTAGCGACCAATATGACCAGGCAGATGTCGTCGTTGTGAATACTTGTGGTTTTATTGAGTCGGCAGTTGAAGAGTCACTTGCGGTCATTGAAGAAGCGGTTGGTACTAACGGTCAGGTAATAGTCACAGGATGCCTTGGCGCTCGCTCGGATATGCTAATGAAGAAGTTTCCCAGTCTATTAGCGGTTACCGGACCGCACGATAAAGATGCCGTTCTGACTGCGATCCACGAAGTCGTGCCCCCCATTCACGCGCCGCTTTATCACTTATTGCCCCCGGGTGGAATCAAACTGACTCCTCGACATTATGCTTATTTGAAGATCTCCGAGGGCTGCAACCATAAATGCAGTTTTTGTATCATTCCTTCGATGCGGGGTCGCCTTGCGAGTCGCTCGCCGCGCAACATTGTTGAGGAAGCAGCTAGTTTGCGGGAAGCAGGCGTGCGCGAACTCCTCGTTGTCTCCCAAGACACAAGTGCTTATGGCATTGATTTAAAGGGAGATGCCGATCTCTTGCTGGGGAAGGCGCTTCGGCCGAATATTGTTCAGCTATCAGAGGCCCTCGCAGAGCTTGATATGTGGGTTCGTCTTCACTATGTGTATCCCTACCGAAGCGTTGATCGACTGGTTGAGTTAATGTCGGACGGTTTGATACTGCCTTATCTTGATGTTCCGTTTCAGCATTCAAGTCCCAAAGTACTCCGTCAAATGAAGCGCCCTGCGAGCGGAGAGGATAATCTTGAAAGAGTGGAAAGCTGGCGAGCGCTATGCCCAGATATCGCAATTCGAAGTACGTTTATTGTTGGATTCCCGGGTGAGACAGATGAAGACTTCCAACACTTGCTCGAATTTCTACAAAATGCCAAGCTCGATCGGGTGGGCTGTTTTAGCTATTCTCCCGTCGAAGGTGCAATCGCGAACAATCTCGCTAATCCTGTTGACCCGGACCTTGCTGAAGAAAGACGCGAAGCGTTAATGGCGACTCAAGCGCTCATTTCTTCAGAACGTTTGCAACTGAGGATAGGTACCACCTGCGCCGCAGTTATTGATGAAGTGACGTCAGCCGAAATTATTGCCAGAAGTTATGCTGAATCTCCAGACGTCGACGGCGTTATTCGGATTAATCCAAGTCTAGGCGTAAAGGCCGGGGATCAGGTATCCATAAAAATAACGGACAGCGATGAATATGATCTTTTCGGTGAATTGACCACTGAATCAGAGCAGATTTGAGATCAAAGGTGATTGATCATGACTGTCCAGGTAACGTTATGATTGGGCAAATTTTTTTTCGGATTCTTAAATTCATGCGGATGCACTAATGCAGGCGTTATCAGATTCATTTGGGTTGGCTTTTGGGTTGATTGTTGGGCTGGATCCGGATCTTCTTGAAATTGTTTCACTTTCCTTGAAAGTGAGTCTCGTTGCGATCACTTTCGCGCTGATTTTGGGTTTACCGCTCGGCGCGGCGCTTGCGATCGGTCGCTTCCCCGGGCGATTTGGCCTCACAGTTGTGATTAATTCTTTTATGGGTATGCCGCCTGTCGTCGTGGGATTGCTTGTTTATCTCGCGCTTTCCCGGTCAGGACCATTTGGCGTGCTAGGGCTTCTTTATACTCCCTCAGCGATGGTGATTGCGCAGGTGCTGCTCATCACACCGATTGTGGTCTCACTGACAAGACAAACCATAGAAGAATTAGATTCCCAATATCGTGAGTATTTTCTATCCCTCGGCATTAAACGACTTCCCAAGGTGCTCACTTTTTTGTGGGAGGCAAGATTTAGTCTCGTTACGGTTTGTTTAGCTGGTTTTGGTCGAGCAATTTCTGAAGTTGGGGCGGTAATGATCGTGGGCGGCAATATTGATCATCTCACTCGAGTCATGACGACCGCAATCGCTTTGGAAACTTCCAAAGGTGATCTTGAGTTGGCGATGGCTCTGGGTGTCATTCTTATGCTGATTGCGTTTAGCGTTAATCTTCTAATTGCCTTGATTCGGCCCTCGAATAATCATTCCATAACAAGCAAAATGTTCTCGAGATAGTGTGAGCTTGGTTAATGACGTCGGTTAGATCAATGTCAAGCAGTAATAATACGTATGGGAAAAATGTTTAAACTGATTTCGGGAATTTTAGTTCTGTTCTGCGGGATAAATGTCATGAGCATGGCAGACCCGGTTATTGTGGTTCAGTCAACTACTTCAACCGCGAACTCGGGATTGTATGACTCTATTTTGCCGCAGTTTGAGCAACAAACGGGGATTCGGGTTAATGTTGTGGCCGTTGGGACCGGGCAAGCGATCAAAAATGCGATTAGAGGTGATGGTGATGTGTTGTTGGTGCACGCCAAGTCGGCCGAAGAAAAGTTCGTGGCCAATGGATGGGGTGTGGGCCGGTTTGATTTAATGTACAACGATTTTATTTTTGTGGGTCCAGATAATGACCCGGCCGGCCTTTCAGACGCGACCAGCGCTGTTGATGCGTTAATTCGTATTAGTTCAGAGAGGGCGCTGTTTGCATCGAGGGGAGACGACTCGGGCACTCATAAAAAAGAGAGACTGCTGTGGGCATCAGCAGGCCTTGATCCGACGACATCAAGTGGCGATTGGTATCGGGAGACCGGTTCCGGGATGGGTGCAACGCTAAATGTCGCGGTGGGTATGAATGCTTATGCGATAACCGATCGCGCCACCTGGATTAGTTTTGGCAATAAGCTAGGTTTTAAGGTTGTGTTCGATAACGATCAGGAACTTTTTAATCAGTACGGGATAATTCTAGTCAATCCTTCACGGCACCCCCATGTGAACGCTAAAGATGGTCAAATTTTCATCAATTGGATGCTTGGTAAAAAAGGGCAAACGGCTATTGCGAATTACACCCTTGATGGCCAGCAATTGTTTTTCCCCAATGTAAATTAATCAGGGTTTAGAGTTGGCGGGAATATGACCAACGCGGCATTTTTTTAGTGATTCGTTCGGTCTATTGTGTAATGTCTAATGATTCAGCATTCACATTGAAAATATGAGTCGCTAGAATAGAAGCTGGAGTCTTTTAAGAGAAAACCTATAGTGAATCGGCGTCGCTGGAGCACACGTTACCGAGTTGTCCGGATTCGCCGTCGGCGCTTGATCGACTTTGAGCGTTACAATCCACAGATACCACTTCCTTTTGCGCCGGCAGTGAGTCTTTATTTGGAGCCAAGAGATGAGCGAGACGAGCCAGACGACCGCGACGGTTTCGGATAAATCACGCGCCTGAAGAGATACAGAAATCTAATTTGATGTCAGAACACCTTGATGAGGTTCGTCGCCGGCGGACCTTTGCCATTATTTCCCATCCGGATGCCGGAAAGACGACGCTCACGGAAAAGTTTCTCCATTACGGGGGTGCTATCCAGGAGGCGGGAACGGTGCGTGCTCGCAAGACAGGTCGCTACGCAACGTCTGACTGGATGAAGCTTGAGAAAGAACGAGGGATCTCTGTCACTTCTTCTGTGATGCAGTTTGAATACCGAGGGTTCGTTCTTAACCTGCTTGATACACCAGGTCACGCAGACTTTTCAGAAGATACCTATCGAACACTGACCGCTGTTGACTCCGCTCTTATGGTGATCGATGCCGCCAAAGGCGTTGAAGAGCGGACAATTAAATTAATGGATGTCTGCCGACTGCGTGATACGCCAATCATCACGTTCGTAAATAAGATGGATAGAGAGGGTCGGGATCCAGTGGAACTTCTTGATGAGGTTGAATCGGTGCTTGGAATCCAATGTGCACCGATGACTTGGCCAATTGGATCCGGTCGACATTTTAAGGGCGTGTATCAAATTAATGAGGATCGTGTGTCGTTGTTTGACCGCTCTGCATCCGGCGGAAGTCCGGCGCGTATCTTTCAAGGCCTGGATAATCCTGAGTTGCACGACCTTCTAGGGGAGGATTCGAGTGCGCTTCGTGATGAGATTGAACTTTTGACAGGTGCTTCCCACAGTTTTGATCATCAAGCTTATCTAAAGGGAAAGCTGACTCCTGTTTTTTTTGGATCCGCTCTTAATCATGAGGGGACAGATGAATTGATTGACGCATTTGTCGATCATGCGCCATCACCATTACCGAGGGAAACCCAGAGTCGAACTGTAGAAGCATTAGAGGAAAAATTTTCCGGTTTCGTTTTTAAGATTCAAGCCAATATGGATCCTTCGCATCACGATCGTGTTGCTTTTGTTCGTGTGACTTCAGGCGAGTATTCGAAGGGGCTTAAGGTGCGGCATGTTAGGGCAGAACGAGATCTGCAGCTTCATAATGCCATAACCTTTCTAGCCTCTCGCCGAGAATCCGTTGGGAAAGCGGTCGCCGGGGACATTATTGGCCTTCATAACCACGGTACTATTCAGATTGGTGATGCGTTTACTTCAGGCGAGTCTCTAAAATTCTTGGGTATTCCTAGTTTTGCACCTGAACTCTTTCGGCGGGTTCGGTTGACAGATCCGCTGAGAGCGAAAGCGCTCAATAAAGGCCTAGATCAATTAAGCGAGGAAGGCGCGACGCAGGTATTTCGACCCTTGATGAGCAACGATCTCGTTCTGGGCGCTATTGGGATACTGCAGTTCGATGTCGTGGCTCACCGGTTGAAAAACGAGTACGGGGTCGATTGCGCTTTTGAGGCCGTACCGGTGGTTACCGTTCGTTGGATTTTGGGCGATGATTCGAGCCAGCTCGAGGAAATCAAGCGTAAATCACCTCAAAATCTTGCGATTGACTCGTCGGGCGCGCTGACTTACCTCGCGCCTAATTCTGCTAATTTACGACTAGCGGAAGACCGTTTTCCAGATCTTGATTTTTTTTCCACTCGCGAACTATAAAATTGAAGCTCTCAGGATATCGTTGGGTGGTGTTGTGATTATTTTTTGATAAAACTTGTTAATTAAATAAGGAGTGTAGCCGTGTTGAAGTCCATCAGTATTTTCTTAATATCCGTTTTGGGATTAGTTTCGCTAGGTGTTTATGCCGACGGAGCTGCTGTCTACAACAGTGGTTGCATGGCTTGTCACGCTGCGGGCGTCGCTGGCGCTCCACGAGTGGGTGATAAAGAGGCGTGGACGGATCGCATTGCCCAAGGATCTGAGCTTCTTTACGAGCATGCCATCGTGGGGTATCAAGGCGCGTCAGGATATATGCCCCCGAAAGGCGGGTTTGCACACCTCAGCGATGACGATGTGAAAGCAGCCGTCGATTTTATGGTGAGTGAATCTGAATAGTCAGGACGCTTTTAGGCGCCTATTGAGAAGTTAGAAAAACCGGGCGCATTGCCCGGTTTTTCTTTAAGGGCGTGAGAACGCTACAGCGCTTCAGCGTTAAAAAAGGCAAGAAGGGATCGGTATAGCAAGAAAGGGTCACGCCATCCGGTCAGCTCTCTTGGAGAGTGCATGGCCAGTTGGGGTGCCCCAACATCTACCGTGTCAATCCCAATAACCGCTGAGGTAATCGGTCCAATGGTGCTGCCACATCCCATATCGCTGCGCATCGCAATTGATTGAACAGGAACCTCGGCGCTCGCGCAGAGGTCGCGAAACATGGCAGCAGTGGTGCTGGTCGTGGCATAGCGCTGATTCGCGTTGTACTTGATCACCGGGCCTCCGTTGAGCATGGGCTTATGCTCAGCATCGTGCTTGTTCTCATAGTTGGGATGCACAGCATGGGCATTATCCGCGGAGATAAGGCGCGATTTCGATAAGACGCGTGCAACATGCTCACCGCCGCCGCTTAACGCTTCTAGCGTCTGCCGCAGAAACGGACCTTGTGCCCCGGCTGCGGAAACGCTGCCAACTTCTTCATGGTCATTGCAGACCAGAATTATGGTTTCATCCGAATCGGCTTCAACGACCGCACGCAGACCGGAAAAGCAACTTAGAAGGT
>ENA-OREN01000382-OREN01000382.1-marine-metagenome-genome-assembly--contig:-NODE-382-length-66112-cov-4.634482_pt1 | contig 66112 bp, 56 predicted proteins | sample MGYA00248624_ERZ508555 | MGnify/ENA primary metagenome ERZ508555 (study PRJEB26222, sample SAMN06267773) | marine metagenome | isolation source: Saanich Inlet, British Columbia, Canada | place...
GCCGCAACAGAAGAGATTCAAGATAGGCCGTCTGATCAACGGCCATGAGCCTGTCTCGGAAATCCCGAAACCGGCCGGAAGCAGCTTCTCGCGCCGCCGGCTTTGGGATAAGCCCGGGGAACATTGTCATCAAGGGCAAGTAATCGTGCAGGACGGTGGCATATACGGCTGCATCCCGATTTTCATAGATTCTAAGAGCGCTATAATGTTTCAAAAGAGGCCACATGAAGGATGGCAGGCAATGGGCGAATTTTTCGTGCTTTTTTAGATCGCGCCAACTCCCGTAACGTGCGTAACCACCAAACAGTTCGTCAGCACCTTCACCCGTTAGAACTACCTTGGATTGCTTTTTGATTTCATCGCACAATAGCATCAGGAGAACACACCCAAGGTGAGGGCTTGGCCCTTCCATGTGAGAAACTGCCCGGGGCAATGCATCGGCAAACGCGTTGCCGTCCATCGAAATTTCGTGATGGATCGCTCCTGTCTGAGAAACGACTTGCTGCCTATATTCGCTCTCGTCATGAGGCGTGTCTCCAAGGCCAATACCGTATGTATGAACAGGCTTTCCCGCGAATTCTGTCGCCAGCGCCGTGACAATACTGGAATCAATACCACCGGACAATTGTACGGTATACCCGACGTCGCTGATCAAGTGATCTGAAACAGATTGACGAATTCCATTAGATATAGTCTGTGATCTTTCTTCGTCAGTTGCTTTTGTTGGTTGGAATGTGTCCAGAACATTAGCAAAACGGTGCTCTCTATGGCTATTATCCGACAGATCAATTCTGATCATGGTGCCACTAGGAATCCGCTCAATTTCTTTTAAATTGCTCAGTCGACCCGCCGCAAATCTGAAAAGCAATAGTTCCGAAAGCGCATCCTCATCAACTTCATACTCTCTGAGGCGGTGCAGGGGGCGCATTTCACTGGCAAATGCTGTGAGGCTTCCCTGACGTGTCATATAGAGTGGTTTGATTCCCAATGGATCGCGTGCTGCAAAGGCCATCTGTTTCGAGTGATCCACGAGAACAAACGCGTACATGCCTTCGAGATACTCAACAACGTTTTCACCCCAATGAGCAAACCCATGTAGCAAAACCTCGGTATCGCCATTGGTTTGAAAGAAGTATCCAAGGCCCTCCAAGCGTTGCCGCAAGGATTTGAAATTGTAAATTTCACCATTGAAAACTAGTGTGTAACGCCCGCCTGGGTCCGACATTGGTTGGTCTGCGGAGTCCGTGGTGTCGAGAATTGCGAGCCGCCGAAACACCAAGCCAACGCCTGGTTTGGAATAAATCCCACCAGAATCTGGACCGCGATGGAGCAGATCACGGTCCATCTTGGACAGTAAATCCGGTGAGAACTCGCGCCCTTTTTCGAGTAACGCAGCAAATCCACACATGGTTATCCGGTTCCGCCAAAAGGTTTCGAAACGGCGTTAGTATTTTTCACGAGTCATCCCCACAAAAGTATTTTTGATAAAACTCTTCGGGGCATTCGCGTGTCTCAGATGCCGTCTCGACCGCCTCCACCAAGGTGTCGTAGTCAATTCTGAAACGATTATCCTGATCGCACGTAGCGGAAACAATTTGACACCGCGACCCCAGATCAAGTCGGGCGTTAGCGTCAAAAGACCGAACGCCTGTATCAATAAGCACAACCCCCGTATTCGAAGCCAATGCATCAAAGAATGCTGAGCCTGCATAGTCGAAAATTAAACAATCATAATCCGCCGTTGTTGCGTCGAAGAACCCAGAAGAAACTGTATCGCCGAAACTGTTCCGTATGCTGTTCTTGCCATCGACAATGCGGGGGTGCAGTTTGAAGGTTACATGATATCCCGCTCGCTTCAGTGAATGGCAGATGTTCGCCTCAAGGTCCAGGCTCTGAACATCGGGTGATTTCACAGCAATGGAATCGCTAAGTCTTTCACCCAACAAGGAGAGTGCGAGAAACATGATTCGCCTTTGTCGAGTTTGGACATGTTGCCCACGCCGTGAATGACACTTTTCATAGATCTCCTGGTGCCGGGCAGAACCCAACCCAGAGAACAGCGGTGCTTCTGCCGCGCAGGTGCGGAGTCTTTTTTCTGTGACTCGATGATGAAGATTGATTGCTTCGCCATAACCGTGTCCGAAATAACGTGTGCAGAATGGAAGCTCGCAGATGCCCCAGTAATAGTCGTCGTAGAATGCACGCTCGCCACCGTGAGCAAATCGAATTACTTGTCGACCACTGGCTTGGTAAAAATGGCTAATTAGTCGCCCAATGGCTTTTGGTGCACCAGTCAATAAAACGGGGGATAAAAACCGATTGATGGGCAATTTTTGCATTACACAATAATCGCTATAAGCCCGATTAAGGCGCGCGCGCACAAAAGCAAGTGACCAGCATTGAACCCGCTCAAGTAGCATCGGATTTTCAACTTGGCTTTTCAATATATTGCAACTTACGTCAACCAGCCGTTCAGCAAGGTGTCGGGTATTCTCGCCAGGCTCCCCGGGCTCTTTCCACGGTAATGAATAGGGGAGCATGTCAACGGGTGAACTGTTTGACCGGCCAAGATATTGGTCGATGAGTGGTCCCCGGGATAGAAAGTCTGTTCGTTCCTGGCGCCGCCAGAAAACCAACCTGAAATCACGCCGGCGAGATCGCAACCAGTCTTTTAGACCATTGGGGGTAGAGTGGCGCGTCAACTCGAAGGCCCTTTTCTCTACCGTACTCTCTCCCTCGCCGGTGCAAATATAGTTGAGCAGAGGGTTTGATTGAGGATCATATATAGGCGTTGCTGGCTTCATACTCACATTTTCCAGATCGATGGCTATCCGTGCAACGCGTTGCAACTCCATGTAAATATCAAAAATGACGCAGAGTGCCGACACTCTGTGCTCCGGATCAGATGCAGATTTCCAGACTTCGTCTACAAGAGAGTCTATCAATTGGTGCGACAAACAGGCGTAGGCGTTGGGTGGTGCAGCGAACGACCCTCCGTGAAACTCGTCTCTGGCGTAGATACTGGAATAGGACGCAACGTCGAGCGGGATTGTTGACTTATTCATCTAGTGGAAGCGTTTAAAAAAGAACCGGAAGTTTTGTGAAATTCAATGAGGTCAAAAATATCTGGCCCAATATACCTCAATATTCGATTGGCAATGATCGTTGCTATGGTTGCAGCGTCACGACCTTCCAGGTCAATTTCGTCAAATGGAACACCATACTTGGTGCATACAGAAATCAACATGGACTGGTGCTTTTCAATTTCCCATTTAGGCATGCTTTCTTTGCGTGCAAAAATGCGCTCGGCCGTATCCGTCAGGACAAAAGCCCGGAGTGGGCGCCGCATCACCGTACACTGAATTCTCGCCAGGAGCCGTTGCGTGAATGGTTTATCCAAATTCAGCCATCTTACGTAGCGGTCATAACAATAACGATCACTCAAAGCGATTTCATTGCTCATATGCGTTAGGCATAACATACCGGTAAGATGATCCATATATTGCAGTTCACCAGGCACTGCCAGTAACTGCCTTTTCATGGAGTCAGGCACTAAACCTCGCCAGATGGTGCGTAAGACACGGTAAGCGGTGGAGCGAGGAGTGTGGTCTTTCGCGGCGTGTGCCATTTTATGCGGTTCGTTGGACTGCGACGTCGACTTAACAGTCGCTTCATAACCCGTAAGGGTTTGATTTCCGTCACCTTTCCAGTGGGCCGTATGGTGGAACATACGCATTGGAATGGGCAACCGTGAATAGATTTCAGCGACCATTCCACAAGCTGTTGTCTTTCCCACACCTTCTGGGCCCATCACAGTAAAAAAGGCTGGCTGATTATATTTTTCTGTCAACAGGCGTTGGAATAAGAAGGGAATTTTTCGTTTTTTCGGCTGGTGCGTAGCGACAGTGGCTTGAAGGCTCTTGAATGTCGGAACGTTGATGCCGAAAACGTCTGTCTTCTCACCGCATTGCTTTTGATCGGGGCATCCGACAATATTGACTGTCAGCCATGCGATGTCATGAACGGTATGCCGCAAATCGAATATTCCGATACATGGCTGCAGGCCCCGACGGGTTACGATCTGCATCCCATCGACAATGTTAATCGCATTCGTAATGCTGAGGATAGACTCGAAGTCTGCTTCGCGTGCTGCCAAAGCCAGCACCGTATCGGTGGGTGATGTATCGACGGCAAAAGACAGTTCGGATGATGTAAGGGCGTCAATCATCCTGTGCCAGGCACCAATAACGCCAGGGACTACTTCTATATCGTATTTCATACGTATGGATTGCTTCACTATTAGGCCAGGCCGATATCATGCGCCCATGGATATGCGCCGGTGGCCAGGCGTTGTTCGTAGAATGCAAGGTCGCTCGGGTGGTCAACTTCACCCCATTCGTTTTCTACCTCAGAGCCGTAAACATCTTGACCACTCTCAATGAGAAGGCGGAGGAGCGTTGTCATGTCGATCCGGTCGCGTTGGCTTGGCTCGTGGCTATCAATCAAGGTTGCAATACTTCGCCACCCTTCTGGCGCAACTTTAATCAAACCCAGGTACTGACCGTCAATTTTGTCACCTGCTTTTGTTGGGCGCCCGATATCGCTAATACGATTCCCATCCAGTGAGAAGCTTTCGGCGTCTGCATGAGGGTCGTCAAATCGTTGCTCCCATAATGTTCGCCAATGCGGGTCGTAGGCAACACCGATATTACTATCCAATTCGATTAGGTTCGTAACGTCAGAATGCGCATAAAAGATGTCGGCGTATGAAACTATACAGGTTTTCGTTTCAAGCCATTCAGAAGCGGCGGTTAGTGACATGACCATATTTGTATCTGCCCAACGTTCATTATGAAATGTTGGTAGTCCCCACACGTCTAGAACATCTGAGCGATATCCGGTGATAATTGCGATATCTTTCACGCCTGCAGCACGCAGCGATGAGAGTTGCCATTCAATAAGGGAGCGACCACCGAGCGTAACCATTCCCTTTGGTTGCGCTTCCGTCATCGAACCAAGCCGACTGCCGCGACCGGCTGCCAATATCAAACCTTTGATTTCTTGTTGCATTGTCTAACTTCCAAATACTGTTCTAAATAGTGCCAAGTCTTCACGTCTGAATGGGCCCAAGCGTTCCGGGTGCCACATTATTCCCAATAAATTGTGGTCACGATGTCTAATGGCTTTGACCACGCCATCGTCGCTGCGTGCCCACACATCCAGTTGTGGGCAGGTCGTTGTGGTACCAAGATCGTGGTAACTGTTGACGTCTTCTCTGGCCCCGTTGATTTCAATTGTTTGCTGGGCACAGACATGCCCATCCACGGTTTGAAGAGGCACATCAAAATAACTTTGAATAACCTGCATGCCACGACACACACCGACTATGGGGATCCCCTTTGCCAAAGCGTGTTCTATTAAGGTGTCTTCTACATCATCGCGCTCCGGTGCCGTACCACCATAGGCGCGGGTATTGCCGCCACCGGTGAGCAGGATTCCATCGATTTGAAAGTTTGAAAGAAGGCGCGACGCCATAAGAGGGTGGTTGGGTAGCAATAGTTGGTTGAAGCCGGCAGTAAGTAGAAACCCGGCCCATCGTTGATCCAGACAGTCCCGGCGCTCATTGACGTTCGAATGAATTTCAACGCGTTGGTTTACGGCAATGGTGATCATTGTTTGTTATTTCCGATTTACCGAATGAACTGGATCTGTCGGTTTGAACAATCGATGTGAAGTTCTGTTGAGCGGCTACAATCCGCATACATCATCTCACCCGTACCTACAATCGCTGGAATACGGAGTTCCGCCGCGCGAATTGCCATATGGGAGTTTGCCCCACCGTATTTTGTGATGAATCCCGCAATTGGGTGTGAAAAAATCCAGTCAAAACCAGGATCTGCATTCTCGATCATCAATATTGCACCCGCGAGTTTTTTTGATATGTCGGGTTCTGTTACACTGACGACAGGACCGCTGGTGGATTTCTGGGTAATGAAGTTCGGGTGTTGCGGTGGATGAAAAAAGGACCAGGCATCCTCTGGTCTAGTTATTAGCGGTGGTAGAGAAAGGTATTGTGCGGTTTTGTGCCGCTCCCGTCCATTTTCGATGGACCGCGCCAGAATGTCCTTCGCCGAATGGCTGTTGGTTAGCATCTCCTTTATGATCCGGATATCTGCATAGGAACAGTCTTCCGTGCTAAACCCATAATCTTCACCAAGATTACCGAATAGTGACAATACATCGCTCAGACTTCGGGTGAACACGAATTTGGCGTACTCTCTTCCTTCAATGCCGCCGCGAATGAACTTGAAGAGGCCGCTTACGTCGTGCACCAGACCATGTTCCGCCAAGAGTGCCTCAATGCGGTCCATTTGGGCGAGCGTTAGTCGAAAGGGTGTTGATGTCGTATGTTCGCGATTGTTTTGGTTAGACCAGTCAAAGTACTGGTCTGGTGCTTCATCATACCGGGGCGACAAAATATCGTAGGTGCCAGGGCGAAGGTGCCCATAGTCTGCAAGAAATACTTCTCGACTAAGCTCCTTGACGTCTCGTGTTAAACGGGAGCTTACTGTATCCAACGAGGCCATGAAGCAGTTGTACTCTTCATCGTCGATGACACCAATATTTACCAATGACCGCAACAAATCCATTGCGATAAAGCCCGCTCGCGCCAGACCGGCAAACGGTAATGTGCCATAGCGTCGACAGTCCTCCAATAACCAGTATATTCGTGAAGCCTTGCCCAGATTGCTAGATAGTATTTTTTGTCGACGCTCTTCGAGGACATGAATTTTATCAAGGTCTTTTCGCCAATATCCAACCTCGCCGTCAATAATTCGATTGGTAAGCTCACGCAGGCTGTTGCGGAGTGTGTCGACATCTAATTTGGAGAAACCATGATCCAGTAGAGGGGCCAACCTTTCCTGCGTATCAAGGGTGTAGCAGGAAAAGACGATATCGAATTCTATTTTGTCATGAAGTTGAGGCTCTTTGACCAATCGATCAGTGTAATAATTCACCAGTCGTTGCCCAAGGTCATTGTCAATATCTTGCGGAATAAACGAATTGAAACTGACGCGGGTGTCGATATATGGCAATCCACCAAAGTTGATCATCAGTGGGAAGCCGCGGAGATTTCTATAACCGTAATTTCCACGCTGATAGGCCCATGTGGAGTCTGTTATGAGGTCTCGATAAAGCGTCGATGCTAATTGCCGCGGGCGAATACCGATGATTTCCGCGGGGTTCCAATCCGGCATAATACCATACACAACGCGATCACCCAGGAGGTAGGGATGTGGCGAATTCGATTGCCGGATGTGATCGGAAATATTTGTCAGAATATCCGCCGATACTTGAGGTTCAATACTATCATTTTCCGCCATTGCCGCCATCAATGGCCTGACTTGAAACAGATAAATTTCACCGACGGCATCCACGGCAAACTCAATATCGAGCGCTACACCACCGAATCGGTCTTCTAGCTCTCGAGCCATTGCGATGATAGGCACTAAGTTGGTTGGTGGACTATCCTTTGCAAGGCGATGGCGATAATAGGTTGATAGGTTCTGACCCATTCCCGACGTAACAGAACTTGTCGAACTTGTCTGGTCATCATAGTTAATGACAAGATAGTCACCGGAAGTATTGGGGTCTCTGGTAAAGGCGACACCACTGAATGCAACATTGGCGAGCATGGGCTGGATGAACATTTGCTGCCCAGCGCTATTATCGCCATATGACAGAATGACTTCCTCAATAGCATCCGATATGGCGTTCCGGCCCGTTACGTCCGGCACGCTTGAAAAATGACCAGCAAGAGAACCGCCTTCACCGTCTTCATCAGATGCACTACTCCGAACGATAACGGTTCCCGTCGCCCACGGCAGTGAACACAGCTTGTCGAGGCAAACCTCACGATTCGCCTGAAAATCGTCAACACATACGATCTCCAGTGGTAAAACGTGCCCACTTTTCAAATGATCACTTATAGAGACAAGCGTTTCGGCTTTAGTTGAGAATGTTAACAACATCATATTTCCAATGTTGGTCGAGAATTGATATTTCTCGACATATTAAGTTCAGTTGGCGCTCAGTTACGTGAAGACGTCGGCGCTGGACTGCCATCCGGCCCCCATCGACGGATAATCTGATCAACGGCATCAGCCGTCGTCTGTTCACCGTGATTATGAATTATCAAATCGGGATTTACGGGCTCCTCTGCAGGCATATCCACGCCGACAACGTTTTCTATTTCTCCGGCAAGAGCCCGAGAATAGAGTGACTTTTGATCTCTTCGTACCAATTCCTCCATGGGCACGGATGCAAGAATTTCTACATAGTCGTCAATGTTTTCCCTATTCCACCCTTGGACATCGTGAAACATGGCAATGACCGCCGCGACGACCCACAATCCCTGATCTGAGAGCATTTTACACATTCGCCCGTAACTGGCTGCGAGGCGCCTTCGTGCTTCAAGGGTATGCCCCACCGGTTCGGGAAGCGTTTCACGGATGATGTCACCATCAAGATACACAACAGCAGGATTTTTCATTCTTATTTCCGAGGCCAATTGACGTGCAATTGTACTCTTGCCACTGCCTGCGAGGCCCGTGACCCAGAACACTCGACCTGACTGGACCTGTTCTAATGGCTCGTTTCCCATTCTTTAGCTCACTTCCTTTGCTGCGCTCTGCTCAGCCCAATGATTATGGATGTACCCTCGCGCAGACAACAATTCCTTGCGTTCATTGACAAGGGCTAGGGTGAGTTCATTTATAACAGGCCGAACGGAAAGTTCATCCCTGATATTGATCAATTCACGCGGGTCATTTTTCAAATCATAGACATACTCAATGGTAAGTTCCGACCCCTGCAACACCCCCATAATCTTGTGCGTGACGCCAGTTACCGTAAAAAATATGTCGCGCCGCTCAATGTCAGCGTTCCCGCGACCGCAATTCTCTGTAATGATTGCATCCTTTCCCGACTCGAAAATGGAGTCGCCTTTGAAAGAGGTGTGATGAGGGATATTCATTGTGTCCAAGATCGTTGCGCCTACACTCATGCTGTCATGGAAACCTGTCGCCGTTTGACGATCATTAGCGGGAGAGACAATCAAGGGTACTGTAATATGTTCCCGGAATGTCCGATATCCGAACTCTTTGCGGAGCGCCACGTCTCGGGCTTTATCCCATCCCTCACCGTGATCGCCTGTGAAGAAAAACACCGTATTTTCCAGCGCGCCAGACGCCTTTAAACGTTTTCGAAGTTTATCCAATTGTTTGTCCACATACGCCAATGAAAGGTCGTATGTGATCGCACGGGTGACCGGCGTTCCACTCGATTGCTGCAGCCGACGTGCCTTGATAACGCGTGGTAAGTGCCTGAGCCGGGTAAACATATTCCACGGCCTCGTGATGATGTCGTGATCGTGTGGATCCATAATATGAGCGTAAATAAACCACGGGCCGGGCATTTTCGAAGCGACTGTTGCGGCCCTGTCCAAGACCTCGGCCGCGAGGGGAGGGATGCGGGGGCGCGACGGAATTACCTTGAGGTCAAGTCCAAGCATTCGGTTAGTTCGAGCCTGCACCTTTTTTAGTATTCCAAAAACCTTGTTTCGTAGCTTTAAGCCGAAACCGCCTCGCTTGTTTCCAAGATAACTGAAGTAGAAATACGGTGGGATGTGCTCGATCTTCTTGATGATCCGCATTGGATCGTTGCTAAGCAGAAGGCGCTCCTGCTTAACTTGTTTGACCTCAGCTGTTGAAAACCGCCCTAGTCGCCTTAACTGCCAGCCGCGCGACCGTCTCAAATGACCATCCTGAAGGTGGGCCAGAATAGGGTCATAACTTTCCTGTGCGATTTTTATGATTTCATCGTCAGTATATTCTCCGGCTCTCCAGCGCTTAATGTCATACAACATTCGTTTCTTAAGGAAGCCTTCGAGCAGCAATCGTTTGTCATAGAACACCTCGGCGGAGCCAAAACCTCGCTCGACGGCTCCATGTGGACCGTCAATGTCATGCCCTTCAAACATACAGGTTGTGAGCCCGGCATTTTTCATGAGTTCGACGAAGCTCGCCGGACGATTCAACAAACCACTATTGTATCCGCCGAAATCGAGTGGATAGGTCGACGTAAAAATGGACGGGGCAACGAACTGTGTAACTTGCCCATTTGTTGTGAGAGACTTGATTACACCCTCATTCACAAACTGCGATAATGTGGGCATCAACAGCGCACGCACGTTCGGGTCGGCCACCGCATCATAGCGAAGCGCGTCGATGATTAGGAAAAAAGCGTTGCGTTTCATTTTAAGTATGGAAGTCCAGAGCCGAATTCATTGCTAGTTCCAAGCAAGGGTTTCTGCCAAATCGCCAATTCGGTGAATTTGTAAGTGGTTCATCCTGTTGCCGGATCGAGGATAAGCCAAGGCAATAACAAGCACCACATCATCCTTGCTGACATGTCCCTGATCCCAAAGTCCATGGAGGCAACCAACGATATGGTCGGCGCTATCGCGTTGGAAGGCAATGTCGAGAAATACCCCTGTGGTTCCCGGGAACAAATTAAAACTTCTGGCGGCATTCCGATCATCGCTAACGGCAATTATCGGTTGAGATATGCCTTGGGCCGAAACAACCTGTGCGGCATAACCCAGGCGCGTAACCGCAACAATCTTGGAAATTGGGAGCTGGGAGCTGAGCAGGGCAACTGCCTGGGCCATTGGCTGCTGCCAATCGACGGTACCGGATTCGACATCGTCGACCGTATAAATCCCCCCCTGATGGATGTAATCACTTGTGACCTCGGCAATATTTCGCATGGTTTGCACAGCTGCGACAGGATTGTTGCCTACGGCTGTTTCTCCCGACAGCATTGTGGCTGCTGCACCATCGATGACTGCGTTCGTGATATCACTGACTTCCGCTTTGGTAGGGAACGGGTTCTCGATCATTGTGTGAAGCATTTCGGTGGCAACAATAACGGGTTTGCTAAACTCCCTGGCCGTGCTCAGAATTTCTTTTTGAAACAGGGCTAGGCTCTCGAGGTTTGTTTCAACAGATAGATCGCCTCGATCAATCATTACAGCATCTGTTGCCCTGATTATTTCTTCCATCCGGTCTAGGCCACCCCGATTTTCTATTTTCGACACAATGCGTGGCCACTCGCGCGTGCGAAGGGCACGTATGGCATCCACGTGCTTAGCCGACTCGACGAAGCTTATGCCGACGAAATCAACTTCGTTTTCCGTCAAGAAACCCATCATTTCACGATCCCGGTCGGTAACGAGCGGTGTTCTTAGTGTTATTCCCGGTACATTGATGCCTTTTCTGGATCGCAATTTTCCGGCGGTCTCTGTGCGGCAATGAATGTCCTGGCCTTCAATCGCTGTAACCGTAAATCGCAAGGTACCATCATCTGCCATGATCGTTGCGCCGACGGAAATATCTTCATGTAGGAACTCATAATTGACGGGGCATTTTCCTTCGTCATCTGCATCACGATTGGTTGTGAGGATGATATTGCCTCCGATACCAAACTTTGGTTCTGTCGGAAGATCTGTCGTTCTAATTTTTCGGCCGGGAATATCCATCAAAATTGGCAGATCCGGCAATTCGCGTCTGATCAGCGTGATCGTTTCTCGATGCCAGTCCAACGAATTATGTGACCCATTCAAACGGGCAATGCTCATGCCCGCTTTGGCCAGATCGCGTAGCATTTCGGGACTGTTGCTTGCTGGCCCAATGGTCGCAACGATTTTTGTGTGATCCATTTGGAATTCCTACGATTCGGTGTCTATAAACAGGGTTGTTTTGGAAACAGCGGAGACAATGTCCTTGCGCATCAAATGCGGCGGTGGTTCTTGCCCACCCGACAGGATGTTTCTCATGTCTGTGGCACTGATATGATGAACGGCGTCGGGGTCTGTTACTTCATGCGGACAGGTTTTTTCAGTGACGATGCCATCACACCGGGCGCAATAGTACGGGCCGTGCAGCCGCATGATCGTGATGCCAAGGTCTGCTTCCAGCTCTTGGGTTAACTGGTGCGCGGCGTATTTCTCATAGTAATTTCCCACACCTGCATGGTCACGCCCCACGATAAAATGTGTGCAACCATAATTTCGTCTCACAATCGCATGGAAAACAGCTTCCCGCGGTCCGGCGTATCGCATGTTGGTTGATAATAAGTTCATGAACACACGATCCTGACGATAGAACTGATCAATCAGAACTTGATAACCGGCGACGATGGATTCAGGTGTGTAGTCTCCTGGTTTTCGCCAGCCAATTAGCGGATGAATCATCAGTCCATCCACATACTCCATGGCGACACGCTGCAGATACTCATGGGCGCGATGAGGAACATTCCGGGTCTGAAATCCGGCGATGGTTTCCCAGCCCTTTTTGCGAAATGCGTCACGGGTCTCATCAGGGCGAAGTTCTTGAAACGGCAGGTCTGAAGGTACACGGTGTGTGAGGGTAACGGGCCCACCCACGAACCAATCCCCCTGACTAAAGAAAAATGCAGCACCAGGGTGATCGGAAGAGTCGGTACCATAGACCTTTTTCGCAACGGCATTTTTGTCACATGTATAGATGCTTTCCGGACTCAACGTACCTACTGCCTGGCCTTCGTACACCAAGGTAACAGTAGATTTGCCGCGAAGCCCTTCGGCGGTTGCTTGGTTAAGCGCAAGAACAACCGGAAGAGGGAACACACTACCATCCGGTAATCGCATATTGTTCACAGTCCCACGAAATTCGTCCTCATTCATGAAGCCCGTGAGGGGCAAAAAAGCGTTCCACGCCAATTTTTCAAGCTCAAGATATTGATTGCGATCAATGGTTAAACCATCATGCATTGGTGGCTCCAGATTTTAAGTTGGGGGTTCTAATTTCGGCAGTGAGCATTATGTCACGATCTGTACTGAATTTCTGTTAACACCACGATTGCTCAACAGTTCAAAACGTTCTTCAAATACATAGTCGATTAGCACATCAATAACTGGTTTTTGCTTTGGGTCGCCAACGATGTTCTGCAGTTCATGGACGTCGGCTTCGCAATCATATAGTCGGTGAACCTGAAATTCGTTTTTAGTCAGGATCGCCATTGCCTTAAATTTTTGGGTTGTGATCGTAAAATATAAGTCGTGATCCAGTATATTTGCATTACCGCGACCGGCATTTTCAGTAATAACGACGTTGCGTCGCTTTGCGAACGCCGAGAATCCCTTGAACGTGGAATGCTGCGAAATACCCAACAGATCAAGAACAGTGGCCGAAAAACTCATGCTGTCGAGCAAGCCACCATCAGTTGGTTGGCGTTTTGTAGGCCCACAAATGAGCGGCACATCAATGTGTTCCGGGTGAGTGCGCCATCCGAAATCCTCATTCGTACCGCGCCGAAGAGCGTCATAAATTTCGCACCCGTGATCGGCGGACACAAGAAAGACTGTATTGTGTGCTTGCCCGGACCGTTTCAGAACGCCGATCAATTTTCCAACTTCTCGATCAACCTTGGCTAAGGCTGAGTCATAAAGAAACTGTTCAACATTCTTTGGTCCCTTTCTATGGCGTGCCCATTTCGGGTACCAAGCCATTCGGCTTAGAATGCCCGTTAATCCATGGGCCTGGCGCCGGTCGTGAATATCCATGACGTGGGCAAAGATGAACCAGGGGCGAGTTGCGTTCTTAATCGCCGTACTCGCGCCCTTAAGAAGTTGTGATGCTACGGGTGATGTATGCCCCGTCAAAACGCGAAATGGGAAGATACTGCGAGGAACCAATCTGGAACGAATGCCACCACCGATATGATATATGATCCGAAAGGCGGTTAGCGTCATGTTTTCTGGAATGGCCTGTCCGAGGCACAAGTGATAGAAATGCGGCTCGAGCGTGAGTATCTTTCGGGCGACGGCAATGGGGTCTCGCTCTAGGAGCATACGTTCAGCATGAAAAGCGCGCTTCATTTTGTTGCTTGGGTAACCGACCCACGATGATAAGCCCGGGCGAGTGACCCGGAAAGTACCGTTTTCTAAATGGCCTAGCACCGCACCGAAGGATTGATGCAGAAGCTCAGAGATATCAGCATCCGTACACACGCCAGCTTCCCAATGCTGGCATTCCTCCAACAATACTTCGACGATGAAGTTCTGAAGCAGAACCCGGAAATCATAGATTGCCTCGACGTGGTCAAAACCGCGATCACACTGACTGACGGGGCCATCATTGTCGTCTGCCTGAAACATGTATGTCTGATATCCATGGGCAGTTATTTCTTCGACAAAACTTCTTGGGCGATCGCGCATCACATAGTTATAGCCACCATGGTCGAGCGGATACGTTTGGCTGAAAATTGGTGCCATGGCGAATTTTGTCGCCTGACCATTACTTGTCAGGGGGCACAAAAATCCATTGTTGATCAACCCGCCAATGTGGGGGAAAAGCGCCTTCGCCTCTTTCCGATCCGAAAAAGAATCCAGCCGCAGGTTATCGACAAGCAACATGATTACGTTGAGCGGTGAACTGTCATCCGATATCTGAGGTTCAGCCTTGATATCAGGGTCAGTCGGAGGGGCCGATTTCGTTAACATTACAGTCGAACTAGGTCTCCGATGTCATGCACGCCATAAGCGCTTCTGTGGCTGCAAAATCGCCGGCATCATCAATTTCACGGCTTTCCAGATTACCCATTTCAAACATATGAATTTTACCGACAAGCCGATTGTTGTGGCGTTGAAAAAGATCGGTTTTGGTCATGTATATGGAGCCATTTTCCAGGAAAATGCGATCATCCTCCGGAATATCCTGGCGCCGGGGGCGATTACTCACATCGTATGACGCTTGTGGGTTCTTCGGGTTCTTCCAGATAAAAACATGCGATTCGCAAACGCTGATGAGAGAATCAGCCTCGGTCGATTCAAACTCATGTATTGCTCTCGAGATTGAACTGGCGCTGCGTACCGGCGATGTGGGCTGTAAGAGGATGATGACATCTGGCAACGAATTTTGTTTTTCTAGGTGCACGAGAGCGTGCTGCATCGCTGATTCGGTCGTCGATGTGTCCGATGCGAGATTTTCCGGCCTTAAAAATGGAACATCCGCGCCGCATGCTCGAGCCACCTCTGCAATTTCCGTATCATCCGTTGAAACCAAGACACGGTCAATTTCGGGTGCTGCCAAGGCTTGCTCTATGGACCAACTAATGAGCGGTTTGCCTGCAAATACTCGGAGGTTCTTGCCAGGCAACCCTTTCGAACCACCGCGGGCGGGAATGAAGGCAAGATATGAAGTCATTGCGCCCTCTCCGTGGGTTCTGTTGTAATCCGACTGTTGGTCGAGTCGTCCATAAGGGGCTTGATATCGATTCCACGCGCCGTCAGCAATGGGCCTCGTTCGTGGGCAAGGTTGGATAACATCCAGCGAATGACAGATGTGGATCCAGGTTGATCAATTATGTTGCGGTATTCACGCGGGTCCTGATGCCGGTCGAAGAGGCGAGTGGGCTCTAACCCGTCTTTGTCCAGCAGGACCATTAGGCGATGGCGTTCAGATGTTAACGTAAAATAGAGTGGCCGACGCTCAACGTCACAACTACCACGTCCCGTGCTTTCGACAATGACTACCGGTTTACCAGCCTCAAATATTGAATGGCCACATGTTAACCGATCATCCTTGATTCCGACCTCATCCAGAATGGTGGCCGAAATACTCATTCCATCATGTACCCCATCACTGTTTGGGCGGCGATGGGTATCAGAGACGATCAATGGTACGTCGATATGTTCGAAGTGGGTTCTGAAACCCAGGTCCTTCATCTGCGCCGGACCACGACCTAAATCCCATCCCATGCCGTGATCACCGAAGATAAACAGCTGCGTATCCTCCATTAGGCCACGCGAACGCATGATGGTGAGCATGCGAGAGACCTCTCGATCAAGGTAGATCAAAGAGAGGTCCCGCCAGAGGTCCCGGTGAGTAGGATATCGTTTTCTGATTTTCCACAGTTTGGGAAGATAGCAGAGTTTCTTCAGGAAGCTGAAATACCGACTGGTTTTGGCACCATCATGATGATCCATCAACTGCATGAAAAGAAACCACGGTGACTTGCCTGGCCGCAAAACGGCCATACCTTCGTCTATTATTTCTCGGGCCGTTGGACTCAGATAATAAGGGAACAGGCTGATCCCCAAGCCGGTACATCGTTTAAAAAATGCATTGACCCGGTTTTGGAATCGCACCGTTTTATCGAGGCGGTTTACTCGCCGCGCTAGCTGCGCTGGGGTATAGCTCCTGACATCTTCACCCAAAAAATGATGATAGTGTAGGGATGGAACCACATCCAGTTTGTGAAGTATGGCATCCGGGTCTTGGCTTAGAAGCTCGCGCTCGCGGCGCGTGCGGAGTGACGTTTTCAATGTTGGTTGACGTAACCGTCTTGGCGTAAAGGCGTGGTCAAATCGATCACCTGGCCATTCCGAGTATTGCAAGATTTCCATAAAATCAGTCTGGAGTATTTTATCCAGATCAGCTCTTGATATGTCGCCACTTTTCCAAAGGTCGATTTCATACTTAAGAACTAATCGGATATAGTCCTCAACTGTATCGTCATTATCATAAATTGACCGCACTACATCGGAACCCCGCTCATACATGCGCCGGGGCCCGGTAATGTCATGTGCTGCCAAGAAGTATGTTTTGTAGCCGTGTTCTTTTAGCACCTCGATCATACTCACGGGACGATAACGAATGCCAAAATTGTACCCGCCATGATCCAATGGGTAAGTTTGCGTCAAGATGGCCGGCAAGGACACCTGAGTGATCATGCCATTCGATGTGATCTTGTGGAGGCAGCCCGTAACAATAAACGATGTAATTGTAGGGGCAAGCGCGCGCGCTTCATCCAAGCGTTCGAAAACGCTGAACTCGCACCCATCAACGAGCAACATCAAAACATTTTTTAACTGATTATCGGGCACTACAAACAAATTTTATTGTTAGAATTTTCAACGCCGCCGCAGCAGTGCCAAGATACCCAGTCGGCTGGCAACAGAGACAGCGGTATCAAGAACCGTAAATATGTGCCGCATCGCAACAACTTTGATTTTATCAAGGCGGCTTTCAAATCGTGAACGTTTGAAAAAGGCATATTCTTTTTCGTATGTATATGGCTCATCGCTGACTTTTCTCGCTTCCACAATCAGGGAAATCGCTGGGGACTTATCGAAGCCGGTAAGAATCCATCCGGCACTGCTCGCAACATGCTTTTTGTCTCGGACAAACGGATCTTCCATGGGATACGCATTACCGTCACACTCCACATGCAAAAGATCTTGCATGTCAGTATCAACAGATTCCCCATAAGGCATTTCCTTGACGTCATCAAAACCCCATTTTTCGAGCAGAATTTTCATCATGTCGAAATCAAAATGATACAGGTGAGCATAACCACCCAAGAGCTCATCCATCTCCCGTGTAATTGCCAGGGTTTGCCCGCCTGGGGATATTAACTTGGACATGAAACTGCCACCGATTCCAAGATGATCCGTGTAGTGACGGGATTTTTGATAGAAATCGATATCGCCGTTGACGTATGCAACTGCAGCGCGCTTCAGATCAGGGACCAGAATTCTAAAAGTGCCGCCGACTTTCAGGGCGCGATTGAATTCTGCAATGGTTTTCTCGGTACGAAAATGGGGTACGTGTTCAAGCATATGGCTTGTAAACACCGCGTCATAGGTATTCGAGGTGAGATTCGTATCCCAGCATTTTGCTTTATGTTTCCACCACATGGAGTAGTCACCCGGCACGTTGTCGAGTACTTCCCATCCCTCACGATACCAACCCTGACCTGCACCAATGTTGATTTTCCGTGCGGTCAGGCTTTGTGGAATAGATTTTTGAGTGGCAGTTTTATCTATGGTTTGCATCAGTTTGACCCTGGGTATTCATAGGCTTCGATATCTTTATCCAGCGCTTGGAAAAGTTCTTTGTTACTCTCTGCGTAGGTTTGGTTGATTAGCGCTGCCATTTTGGAAACGGGTAAAGCGAACCAGCCATTAGGTAAATAGGTGCTTATCTTGTTTGCGAAAAAGAATGGGATAGTAGAGAGGCGCGTTCGTAAATGCAGCCGTTGAATAACTCGCGCCCTTTCGTTTTCGGGCATATATCTTGTGGGTGACGTTGTTCCGGTGAGGGAGTTTATAACTCTAAGCACCCTTGTGTGTAACGGGCTTGGACTCGCATTGTTAACACGTGGGTCAGTGTCAATGTTGACACTTTGATCAATATTCATGAACGATAGTACGTCATGAACGAATTTTCCTTTCGAACGGTGTAAGTCTTCGAACATGAGAACCAGAACATTCTCTTTCCCAAAAAATTTCCAGTACCGGTTTAAGAGTGGCAGGTAGTCGAATTTCCGATTTTTGGTCAGAAGACGCACATAATCTGGATAGGTGAGCGTGTTGCCTTTCTTGATGAACAAGTAATACAGCGACGGAATGATTGTGGCTTGAGACCGTAAGCAAACGATAATCTTCGCATTGGCGTTGATGCTGGCGATCTTTTCAGGGACATCCAGATAGTCGTTGAACAAATCTCCTGAAAACTCTTCTTCCGTATCCAGGAAAACCCGGTTGCCGAAGGAGCCTGCGGGAACATCATCGTACAAGCCAGCCAGTTCGGCCGCGCTGTTCGCGCGGTAAATTTCACCAACCCGGCTTTTGGTGCAAAAAATCTGGTTGCTCAGCTGCGACCAGATACCTTTCTGCAGAAAAGTGGTGCCGGTGCGTGGAAATCCGATGTGGAATACATCGGGCACGCGGCACTGGATTGATGAGACCTGAGGTAAGGGTACTGTCATAACAAAAGAGCGTAACTCGTGGTCGAAAGATAAACTATGCGCCGCCACCCTGCGGCACGTCGCCTCGTGATGTCGTGTTTGCAATCCTGCTGATCACTTGGTCGAAATATGCCGGTTCCTTATGGAGACTGGGGCAGTAATTGAAGTTTGCGTGAAGCGGGTTGCGGAACATTGCCCGCCTTACGGACAGATCGTCAACAAACTGCAACACTTTCTTGGGCACATGTATCTTGGCGCCAAATGATCTCTCGTTTAGTTTTTGCACGACAACTTCAGCCGTACGGTCATTGGCCGAAAACGGCGAATTCCAGTCATGATACTCATCAAGATAGGTTTCAACGTCATTGCTATGTGGTGGAGGAGTTAACTCTGTTTGGATCAGCGCAGACAAATCCTCAAACGATTCGGGCAGATAACATGATTCATGCGAAATATCCGTTCCCCAGTCATGGGCCATGCCCTGAGATTCTTTGGCAATAATCTTATCAATGCTAACGGCGGGTATACCTAAGAGATAACATTCAAGAAAGGATGTCGACGTTTCAGAAATGATGAAATCTTGCCGAGCCGCCCAATCGCCAAACAAATATGTACCATCCACTTCAACACGATCGCCGCATTGCATTTTTTGGATAATTTTGTGGTAAGAATTTAGATCCTCACTGGGGTAAGGTCGAATGCTTACCTTTAGGTCGGTGGTTTCCAGCACGACATGAATTGCTTTTATTATATGATAAAAGCTGACGACTTGCCGTATTACCCCTTTGTAAAGGCGTTCAGTTTTGGCCAGTTTCGTTGTTGTTGCAAAGCCCTCATGGTGATTGATCAGCTCATATTTTCCAACAATACCGACAGAATTTTTCTTTTCCGGATTATGGATGATGTCCCGGCAAAGCTTCAGGGTATCCAATCGTGGACTTCCGCAAATGATCGTTTTATCGACGGCCTCAGGGTAGATATCCGTGAAGAATGTTTGCGGGGTTTTGCCCCAAAGCAACAGATAATCACACGCATTGAATATCTCGGGCTTCATTTTTAGAGCACAGGAATACTGATACTCCTCGCCGCCTCCTTCACCCGGCCAATAGAAACACATGGCCTGCGGCGCAAGGCGCTTCGATGGAATAACCGTACTCTTGGTATTCGTAATGATCGCATGGGGCTTCCAATGCCGAACGACGCGTTCGAAATCACGCACGGATGTCAACATTACCTGACAGCCGCGGCTTTCAAGGCAGCGCTTCAACAGGAATGCTGCACCCATATCTCGCCGCAACGTAAATGCGCGAATTACGACCCTGTACTTTTTACTCATATCCAACTCTATTTTTCTAAACTAGGCGTGATCTTCGGGCGGAAGATGCATGCCTATCAGGCCAAGGGAAAGGGTTTTCTTGTACAACTCAAAAACATCATTGAGCCACTTTTCTGTACGTTATCTCATCCAATAGATGCATTAAAATATGGGGTGGGCACCGCATTAAACGAAAGTTTGAAATCCCCTCTGTTTGGGGAATTCATGCCGCATACGTCAACAATGCCCACGCCATCATTCATGAGGTGTTCAATAGCCGAAAGGAAGCAGAAAGTCCCGCTGAAAGAGGACATGTACTCCGGGTCATTTGCGCCAATAAGATAGTAGCTCATGGAGCCATCTTTTAGGAAAAAATTGGCTGAAGCAGGGGTAGTGTCGGGCATTCGGACCAGAACAAGTTGACCGTTCCCATTTTCCAAGTACTCGTTCGTAATGTTTCGGAGCGTTTGTTCTTGTTGCTTCTCTATTGAGACGTCCTGTCTCTCGAACGTTTTTTTGTACAACCCTAGCAAAGCCTCCACGTCATCAGAGAGTTCTGCTGTTAACCCCTTTTTTGCTGCCGATTTAAACTCTTGGCGCCGTGTTGTGCGAACACTGGCCAAATACCCATCAAAGGAGACTCCACCAACGTCGATTAGGCCTGTATAGCGCACATTTAGATCAAATTTCTCCGATGCTGTTCCAGCGTAATTATGCCAACTAAATGACCGCACATCATCCAGCGAGTAGTGGGATGAAATGAATAATTCCGGGCGATCCTGCGTAATGTTTTCCACCAGACTTGTGAGGGTCTTCAGAACATTCTGACCTGTCTTATGTGGCCGCAAAGTGTGATTGCTGCCTGCAAGCAAAGCGCCGTGATACATTGAGAAGAAGAACGGACCGCGCCTTGACTGCCCATCGTCATCCAACACCAGAACCAGCCCGGCCTTTATTTGATTTTTGCTCTCAAGAAACCAGGTTTCGTATTTGATTGGGAGTGAGTTGAGAAACGTAGACGTACAAAAGACATTCCGTTGCGGTGATGCCTGAACGAACGCATCCCACTCAATCGAATTGTCGCATTTATAGAGGTTGCTCATTATTAAACGTGCGGCCCTTTCTGCATTGCCTTCCCAGGCCGTGCAGAACAAGTCATCTCAGAGCGACAAATGTGATGGTCGTTTATTTGGGTCAAATCTGCATGAATCAAAGAGTTATCTCGGACGCGCAATCAGAATGTCTTCGCGTGAAAAACAAAATGGTAGCGTGTCCGGCTGTGGCAAGGTGAAGGCGTGAAGGCCACTCTTGCGTGCGGAGCCCAGGACCGAGAAGATGAAGGCGTCATCCATGTAATTGTCGAATAATGCATCCGATAGGATTGCCGTTCGCTGTTGTGATTCATTCGTTATGTTGGCCCGCTCTTTTTCGCGCGCAGCGTCGTAATCAGCAGCCACTTTCTGGCCGAATTCCGTAGATTGGTATCGTTTATGCATGTCCTTGTTTGGCAGGTCACCAATCAGTAATCGCCCGCCTGGCTCCAAAATATCATAACAAGCTTCGATAAATTTCAAGGCAGTCCCAGCATCAGGGACAAGATGCAATACATCATAAACCAGAATTCGATCAAAGCTGCCCTCGACTTTTGTCGTTGGCCATTCGCCTTCCAGCAACGCAACATTTTCCGGTGTACCGCTATCTCTGAAAAACCCCACAAGCTTGTGGTGGTCCAAGCCAACGCAAGAAGCGACAAGGCTAGAGAGGGGGTTTAACAACATGCCAATGTTACAGCCCAATTCCAAAAGTCGGCAATTTTTGTTTGGCTCAAGCTTGGCACAAATATCCGCAATCGTGTCATCCATCTGGTTTTCGTGCTGCAGATTTCTGCCCGCGATAAGGATTGGGGTGTTAATTTCATCTGCAAGATCGCCGTAAGCCTCGAACATGGACTTGCTGTTTTGTTTGTCGTTCACAGTTTCATTGCTCCGTGATGAAATGAATGGATAGCGCTTTTCATTGATAATCGTGTGTTATATTGTTCGCTCGGGGAATGACAGGAAATAGTACTTAGATTTTTTTTCGATGGGCCAATTTGAGATACTAGTTTAGGCAACATTGAGGAGCGTTCTATTATGAGTACTAACGGCAAACCATCCGAACATTGGGCGATTATTGGATCTAGCCCATGCCTGTTATTTGAGGCAATCCACCTTGGCTACGCCGGTCACAAAGTCACCGTCATTGAAAAAAATTCGAGCATCGGTGGCTCATGGACCACATCAGATGTGGGCAATTGGAAAGGCGTTGACCTTGGTCCGCACAGTATGCCTCTGGATCATAGGGGGCTGCGCTTTTTTGATGAAATCGACATAAAGTATCACCTTGATCGCAATAGTGACGTCGTCGCACTGAACAGATCTGTGTTTGGTATCAATACGATTTCCTCAAAATATAAACTTGTTGCAGGCTCCGTTAACAATAGTCTGCACGTATCCAAATTACGATTGGCCATCCGCTTTCTTGTTGCTGTGGCAATAGAGACATGCACCCGGTTGGCGGGAAGGGGCCTCAAGAAAGATATTCACAACATATTTCCAAAATATGGTTTGGAACGAATGCTGGATAAAATCAGGACGTTTATGGACGATGCTAATGTTGACGTCATTCTTAACGAAGAAGCACAGCGCGTTGATTTCGAAGCATCAGGATCAAAGGTTAACGTCGCGACCAAATCCGGGCAGATGCTCTCGTTTGACAAGATAATATTTTCATCATTCACAGATGTTGGCGAGGTTGCAGTAGATGGCGTTGATCAAACTCTGCCCGAACATATTCCAAGCATCCAAACCCAACTTCAACTCACGATGAAGGATAGCATGGCGCCAATGGATGGCGGGAGATGTAAGTTTCCGAAAGGCGATCCAATCCTTCGTTTTATGAAAGATTTGACTTTATACCTTCCCAACAGTTTGGATAGAACTGACGCAGAGCGGGTCTTCGTGCTGTTCGTGAAAAACGAGATATCAACGGATCAGCAGGGCGTCGATGAAATCATGGCGCGGTTAAAAGGCCATGGCATCGTATCTAGCGATGCCGAAGCATTAGCTTGGAAATGGATATTCACCGACAGGAAGTATAGAAAACCTGAGGACTGGACTGGGCTATCGGATGCGGCCGGCAATTTGTTTCGTTTTATTAATACCCATCCGTTTGGGCATTCAATTAATGACAACGTCGATAGATGGCTTACGACGTACAGGCATCATCACTTGTAGAGGTGCCCTGTAATCCCAATGTATCCATGTTTTTGGTAAACCATTCCCATGTCTTACGCAGACCTTCATCGAGGTGGGTGTTTGCCTGAAAATTCAAAATGTCCCGTGCCTTGGTTGGATCCGTGTAGTTTCTCTCGATCTCGCCGGCACGGGCAGGTTGAAAATCAATCACGAGTTCATTGCCACACCACTCAAAATACAAGCCTTGTATAGCGATCGCCAGTTCATGCACCGTTGCCGGTTTTCCCGAGCCCAGGCAAATCACATCACCGCCGCGCGGCATTTCGAGGCACGCAAGGACGCCATCTATCAGATCATCAATGTACAAAAAATCGCGAGTTTGATTACCACCACCATAGATGGTTAGTGGCTGTCCGGCGAACGCATCTTTGATGAATTTCGCGACAACACTCCCTTTCTTCTTGGATCGAGGGCCATAAATGTTGGCAAATCGGAGCGCATTTGCATGCATGCCATGAATCTCCGAAAAGGTACGGCAATATGATTCGGCCAACAGTTTTGTCGCCCCATAGGGCGATACCGGCGCGGGCATCATCAGCTCGTGAATCGGCGGCTCAACCAAGCCTACAACGGCGTTTGACGACGCACAGACGACGCGTCGAACTCCAGCCGCATTGCATGCCGATAGTATATTGAGTGTTCCAAACCCATTAAGTTCAAGATCAATCTCTGGCGCTTCAACAGATGGCAGTACACTTGTTTGCGCTGCCAGATGAATGACTCCATCTACGCCGTCAACGGCATCATCACACGCGCTGCGATCCCGGATATCACCAACCCGGACGTTTACACCAGCGGCGGTGGCATCATCGGCCGTAGTGCTGGCATTGGATAAGTTGTCGAGTATACGAACATTATGACCTGTTTCTAACAGCCTTGCGAATAGCGCTTGGCCAATGAAACCAAGGCCGCCGGTTATAAGTATCGTTTTGTCTGTCATGTCAGGCGAATTCCGCATTTATGGCTTGAAGGTCAGGGCGACTTGAAAGCAACGCTATTGCGTCACCGGTTGAAAATATGGGGCCGTTTTTGAGCAAATTCTCAAAGAGAATTTCTGCCAATTCGAAATCTTCCGGTAGGTCCACCGTCATGCGTAGTTCCGGGTGTCGCCAACCGGCATAATTTCCCTCAGCATTGAATGCGCCCACCCGATATCGATTATCATCCCGGCGATAAATTGCCATGGTGGCATGCTCCCGGATGTCTTTGGGGACGGCTTCCCGATTGACCTCAAGAAACGCCTTCCCGGAAACTACTTGGGCCGTGACGCCGCGGGGAAAGGTTCGTTCCGCTGGCCAGTTTTCAGCATAGGCCATATGTGTTGTTGTCAGATAATCAAGTTGGTTCGTGTAATAATGGGACACCATGTCATCAATTAGTACTGGGTCAATGAAGGGATTGTCGCCGGTCAGAGAAACGATGGTCTCGGCTGCAAATTCTTCGCAGGCAGCTGCTACTCGATCAAGCACATCGTCTTCACTGCCACGATAGCAATCCACACCATGGTGTTCAGCGAATTCGACAAGTGGGTCGTTGTCGGCAGAAGTGGCTGTAACGATGGCGATTTTATCTATTGAATCGGCCTGGCCAATCCGCTCAATTATTCGTGACAACATCGGTTGCCCAGCAAGCGGTTTGAGAATCTTTCCTGGCAGTCGGGTAGAGCCCATGCGGGCTTCAATCGTGCAAACAACAGGGCCGGATGGCGTGGAATTCATAACCACCTCTCGTTAGCACGTGCAGGATCTGTTTGCTGAATACCGGCAAGAAACCCCTCGACCGCTTCAGCGGCAGAATCAATAGCCTGAGTGTGACGTGTACGGGTCTCGATTGTTATGGGGCAATCGCCGAAGATGCCCGATTTGGAGAGTTCTCGCCATACGTTTGGTGTCATATATGCGCTGGCAGGAGACCAGGCATCTAAGCGCTCAGCGACACTTCTGGTGTCCAGTCCCAAAACGGCGGCAATCATTAGCAACATGGAGGAAACGCCATACACACGGTCTGAAACACTCAGAATTTCCAGCTCATCTGCATCGGACCAGGCAACGACCCTTGATCCAGGCACGTGGTTTGCGGTCTGGGTGGGGTGAGGTCGCAACAAGAACATTGGTTCGGGGACGCCCTCGGAAATGATTTCGTCCCGCAAGGTTTCCAGGAGGGGTCGATCGCCGACCATGGCATGTTCAAGTGTTGTGCAGCCCTCGCCGCAATCGCTATGCAGGGAATGTTCATCATGAACACCCTCTGATGCAATAAGAACAACGTATGCAGTAGGTGAAATTTCGAGACGCTCACGGATAGCCTGTCTCTTAGAGATATCAGGTGCCCCTCGCGATACTGCCTCTGCCAATACAGGACTGCCGGTTACTTTGAAACAACTGGAGCTCATTCCTTTAGCAACCAATTCGTCGACGATAGCGCTGTCAGGCACCAGAATTTGGTCAGGCATTCCGTTCGTAACAGGGCGGTTGGATTTAGTTAGAAAGCGTTCCAGCCCCTTTCCGTGGTCGAGCAAGCATATGACAGGAAAGCCACACCCGGCTTCGGTCAACAGAGCCCAGCCGGTTTTATGGCCAGGTGCACCGACACCGGTTAGTACGACACATTCGTCTCTCTCAGTAGGGAAGCCATCTTCGAAAGAACAAAAAGAGTCACATCGCTTTCTGAGAATGCTCAGCCCTGGATCAAGAGCCGTTACGACAATCTCGAAACGTCGGTCGTGCAAAGATTGCATAACAGGCGCCAACGCCACGGCAGATCCGGTTTCCCAACAAACGACGCGAATTTTTGGTGTAGTAGTCATGAAGTTAAGAGTCCTGAGAATTTTGCCATTGCAATAACGCAGGTGCGGCAACTGTAATTTTCTCTACGGCGTGGACAAATTCATCGATTTCACTGTCGCCAAGGGGCGGGCGGCAAATGTTGGTTACAACGATACGGTTGAACTCAATATCTTCGGTCACCGGGCAGCTACCATGATTCCTGTTGTCTTTGATGAAAAGCGGCATGAGGTGAACGGGGTATGTATAGTTTGATGCGTGCACACCTTCGGCCTTCATTGCTGCAACGAAAGTGTCCCGACTGATGCCAAGTTGGCCTTCATCGTAGAGCATGGGATAAAGGTAATAAACGTGGGAGCAATTCGCGCGTATTGCTGGCGTCTTGAGAAACTCAATAGTCGATAGGCGTACATTCAATTTTTCCGCCATTTCAATTCGGTGGCCATTGAGTTCGTCCAGGCGATTGAGTTGTGGCACGGCCATTGCCGCCTGCATTTCAGTGAGCCGATAGTTGCAACCAATGATGTCGTCATGTTCGGTTTGGCCGGTATCCGCAATAACAGCCTCTCCGTGATTGCGGATAAGGTGCAAGCGCTCGGCGAGATGCGGGTCATTCGTTACCGCAACGCCACCTTCTCCAACCTGCATGGTTTTGTGTCGATTTAGAGAGAACACCCCAATATCACCCAAGGTACCCGTGAAGTGATTTCCAAATTGTGCTGCTGGCGCCTGCGCATTGTCTTCAATCAGTGTTAGTTTTTTCTCATCACACAGGTTGCGTAAGGTGGATAAATCACTGGCCATACCGAAAAGATTGACCGTCATAATCCCGCGTGTATTGGGTGTTAACGCTGCTTCGGCCTTTGCCGGCTCAATACAAAAAGTATCTGCTTCAATATCGACGAATACAGGCGTCGCGCCGGCTAACGCTATCGCTGTGGCTGAGGCAGACATGGTGTATGGCGGCACCAATACTTCATCACCAGGCCCTATTCCAGCTGCGACAACAGCAGCATGAAGAGCACTTGTTGCCGAGTTCATAGAAACAGCATGTTTGACGGAAAAACGTTCACAAAAAGTCTGTTCGAGTTCACGAACAGCCGGACCACCATAGAACTGATCATTTCCCCTCCCCACAAATCCGGACAACATACCGGTTTCAAGCACGGCATGGGCTCGCTTGATTTCTTCTTCGCCGATAGGATTGTAGGATGGGTAAGGCTTGTCGCGGACTTTTGGTCCGCCCAGTAAGGCTGGTTCAGCGTGCTTATTCATGGGTATGCCATAGGTAGTATTGAGCTAGAGTGAAGCGAGAATTCATGACGTACAGGATACTGCAAAACGGGCGGCAGGCATGCTCATTGCGAAAGAACTCGCCAAGGGAATGTTCTGGTTCTGAACGTGATCAAGTAAGTTCCCCAAGGCGCTATCAAAGGATTGTTTCCAGTCACATTTGATTGTATTCCGTGCGGGCTCAAGAATTTGTAGATGTGGAAAATCACCATCCTGCTGATACGCCTGCAGCTCAATTCGTCGACCGTTCTCGGCAATACGAACTCGGCCAAGTTCACAAAGGATGTCCAGTTCAAAAATATTGTATGAATCACGTGGAACCGGCAAAAACGTACAACCAGCACCGTCACCGTTTACGGCGAATACAGTCGGTGCTTGCTGATCAGTGCCGTCATCAATAAATCGAACGGACAGCTCACCAAGACATTGGTGGGCGAGATCTACGATGTGAACACCATTGTCCGAAATATATTTGGCATAGTATGCCACCGCCTGATGCACTTTACCGAAATCACCGTTCATGAGTTGTTGTGTTAACTCAGCAATTTCAGGAACAAACCGACGCCATACATTTATCTGGACGGGCAATGTGGGTGATACGTTTGTTGCAAGCACATCAAGTTGGTTAACCGATAGAGCAACAGGTTTTTCACACCATACACCTTTTAGATTATCGGTCATCGTTGGGTCGGCAAAAAAGTCCTGCGTGAGGCTTGGTGAGCCGCATAAACTGACAATATCGATAGTTTCGTCAGCAATGAGGGCTTCCGCACTTTCATAAATCCGTGCCACTGGCCAGACCTTCCCGATCGCATCGTGTTGTGCGGTATCGGGTTCGGCAATGGCAACCACTTGAACACGGTCGCTATGGATTTTGTACGAAGCGCTGTGGGTCATGGGAAGGGCCAAGTCTTCATGGCCACCCGCGATAGCGCCAAAACCTACAATCGCAGCGGAGAGCATGAGGGGCTACGCCCACCGCACACCGCGGAGAAAGAGGTCTTCGCGGATATTCTGTTTGTGGGGGACGATGGTTTCGATGATATCTGCAAGAGAATCATCGGTCAGTGGATGGGGTTCCAGTCCAAGGTCCTTAAGTCCAGTGTATACCGGGTTATAGTAGTGTTCCTCGCGTTCTTTACGAGGATTCTCGACGGTGTTGACGGTAACGTCGATGCCCAACGTCTTACCAACCTCGGCGACACGACCAGCCAACTCATTCACGCTGAAGGTTTCAACCACTTGATTGAATATCCTCAACTCGCCTTTGTCGGCAGGGGTTTCAACGGAGAGTCTGATGCAATTCATCGTATCAATTATGTTGAGATAACCTCTGGTTTGCTCGCCAGCACCATAGACCGTCAGGGGATATCCAGCGATGGCTTGAACGACAAACCGATTGAGTACGGTGCCGAAAATCTCATCGTAATTGAGAAATGAACGGAGTGACGGATCATTGGTTTCTGCCGTTTTTACCCCATAAACCGGGCCTTGCATCAGATCTGTTACCCTAAGGTTCCATGTTCTGACGTAAAACCAGAGCAAATCGGTGTCCATGATTTTTGTCGTATGATACAGGGAGCCAGCTTGGCGCGGATAAAGAAAACGATCCTTACGCCCCTTATGCTCAATATCAATCCAACCTTCCTCAATATCGATATCAGGTGTTCCATATTCGCCCATGGTGCCGAGCTTGATGATATGCGCATCGGGAACGAACTCCCTGACGGCGAAAATCATGTTCGCCGTTGCAGAAATGTTGTTCTGCAGCGTTAATGTTGCAGAACGACGATCCAGCATTGAATATGGTGCCGAGGGTTGTTCTGCATAGTGAACAATTGCCTCTGGTCTGAAGCTTTCAAAAATTCCAGAGATGAACTCCCATTCACAGAGATCACCAATATGGACGTTCACGGTGTATCCACTTTCCGCATGCCACCGGCGTGCGCGATCATGCAGCCGGGGAACCGGATAGAGCGGGGCGATATCAAGCTCTTCACAAACCTGTCGTCTGAGGTAATTATCAACAACGACAACTTTGTGCCCATGTGCCGATAGGTGCATTGCGGTGGGCCACCCGAGGTAACCATCACCGCCCAGTATCAATACTCTCATTTCAGTACCTTAGGAAAGTTCACAGTTGAGGGGAGTAAGAGCTGTTTCGGCTAAGATATCTGTCTTCGCAACTGTCTTCTTGGCTGCGATAACAGAAGAGATGGTATGTGCATCAGAAAGCTCTGGGCGTAGATAAACGGTGTCATCGGCGGTTATTACTTCACCAGCCGTGACAAAATGTTTTACATAAACAGATCGACGCAATTTTCCCTTCCCGTATGCTTCGGATTCAGTGAGGGTTCGGGGTGTTACCCCTCGCATGTCGCCAATACGTCTTGCACCTTCAACAAGGATCCTCATTTCGTTTTCGTCGAGGGACAAAGCCCGGTCGCCACCTAGCAGCGATTTGTCGAGAATAAAGTGTTTCTCAATGATCGTCGCTCCCATTGCGATGGCCGCAAGCGGGGCGAGAGTGTCCGGGGTATGGTCGGAGAACCCGACGGGAAGACCATAACGATTTTGGTAAAATGGAATCAGATCCATGTTCACCTCATTGTCTGGTGTTGGATAAGCGCCGACACAGTGGAAAATGATAGACTGGTCTTTTGGCAGGCGCCCAACAAGTTGATCTACCTCGTCCTGTTCACACAGGCCGGTGGAGGCCATCATTGGTTTTCCTTTGGTCGCGACATAGTCAATTAGCCCAAAGTTTGAGGCATCCCCGGACGCAATTTTGAAAGCCGGGACGATGTCATCCAAAAAGTCGGCAGAGGGTTCATCGAAAGGCGTGCACAAAAAATCGACCTTCTTCTCTTTTGCGTGGTCTGCAAGAGCGCTGAATTCCCGGTGTTCCAGAACCATGTGTCGAAATCGCTCTCTCTGGGTGTCGAACGTATTGTTTGGGACGTGCTTCAGGACGGGTTCACTGGACGTGATGAGAAGGTTCGGGTCGTATAACTGAAACTTCACCGCGTCGACGCCAGCCTGAATGGCTGCATCAATCGTACTGTGCGCGAGGTCCACATCACCGAGGTGGTTGTTGCCAATCTCGGCGATAATGTATGGCCGTTTGCGTGAGCCAAAATGTGTAATGTCTGTCACGGGACCGTTCCAATCAAAGCGTCATGTCGAACGGGCCATCATCGCCCATGTCCTCGCGCAGGAGGGCAACAATTTCATCGTGGGACATGAAAGGTCCGTCATGCGAACAACGTACAACATCGCTCGCCGTCTTCTGCGAGCCGCCAGAATACTCATAATTAATTTTCCGTAACATGGAGCCATCTTCTGGCAAGATTGCATAAAAGTTATCCAGCTCCAGGCTTCTATCGCACTCTTCCCGGGTCATCAAATCTTCCCACATCTTTTCGCCTGGTCGTGGGCCAATGATGTCAATCGGTATGTCCGCAGGAGAAAAACCATACTTCGGCGCGTAGAACTCGATCATGGCATGGGCGAAATCATCCATACGGATGCAACGCATTTTAGGCACAAACACTTCACCGCCCAATGACAGTTTTCCAGCGCTCATGATTAAATGAATTGCTTCGTTGGCGGTCATGATGAAGCGGGTCATTTCTGGTGACGTTAAGCTAATTGGGCCACCTTTTTTGATCTGCTTTTTGAAAACGCGATAGACGGAGCCCCTACTGCCAAGGACATTTCCAAACCGAGTGGAGCAGAATGTCGTAATACCCGAGCTGTAATTGTTCGCTGCCGTTATCAGACGTTCCGACATCAACTTACTTGTGCCCATGACGTTTGTCGGATTAACCGCCTTGTCTGTACTGGTTAGAACAAGTACCGGGACTTTGTTATGAAGTGCCGCCCGAATAATATTTTGAACACCGACGACATTCGTCGCAATGGCATCATTAGGTGAATGCTCACAAGTCAGAACATGTTTGAGTGCGGCGCAATGAAATATGATATCAACGCCACTCGCAATTTCTGTCATGCGATTTTGGTCGCGGATATCCGCAAGGACAGATGTCATATTTGGTTGTGCACCAAAGTGCTGATGCAAACTAAACACGCCATCCTCACTGTGATCGATAGCCCGAACGGTTGCATCATTGTTGTTCAAAACACAGTCAATAAAGGCGCTGCCGACAGACCCGGCAGCACCCGTAACAGCGACAGTTTTGCCGTCTAAATAATCTGATAGTGCCATATTGCGTTTCCGATTAATTGTAACGTTTTAGAATTTACTTTGAGGCCGTGTGGTGAATTGAAGCATCTTTCTTGATAGCCCTGTCCATATTGTAGTGCACCCATGCCCAACTCTCGGCGTCCAGGATTGTGTGTGACGTACCGGGTGAAACTTCGATATGGCCGATCGTTAGGTCGTCGGCAATCGCGCCCATTTGAAAAAATTCAGAGTCCAGAGAAATCATTGCAAACCCCGGTACGGCGCGAAACACCATTTTACTCTCCTGCGCAACATCAGAAGCCGATATTGTTGTTGGCACAAGTCCATCTTTCCCCGGATACCAATACTGACTCATGTCACGGCAAACGCCAATGGCTGCAGCTGTACCGTACAGTCGTTGAGAATTGACCAGTTCGTCAATGTGTGCGGACGATATAAAGGGCGTTCTTGGTGACAACGTACAGATAAAACCAGCATCGACTTCGACAGAGTAAGCGGTGTCATATAGCTTCGAAAATGATTCGATTGAGGTGTGGTGAAGAGCGGCCTCAACAAACTTGAGACCAAGATCGGTAACTCGTCGTTTTACCGACCCATCGCCGAGAACGATCACCTCGTTCACGCTATTACTTTGCCGCATTGTTTCAATGCACCGGTGCAATAAATCTGTGTCCATGTGCGGTAAAAGCGCTGCATTGTTACCGTCGAGCGTCAAATCATCTATGAGGATGAGGCCAACCCCCTTTTCGTTTTTCAATACCCGCCTGTTAACGTGCGTTTGTTTTACCGTTTGTCGTGTTTCCATCCGGGCGCCAAAGTTGGTGGACATGCTCGAACCGTGTTGTCGGTAATACATCAGGGGAAGGTTGATATTGGCGATTTTCGATGTCTCCAGTAGACTTAACCAAAAATCGTAATCTTCTTGATAACGCAAAGTGTCGTCGTACCCGCCGGCCCGGTCATATGCACTCCGCCGATACATGACACCCGCCCCCAGCGCTGGTCTGTCCCTTAGAACCAGTTCATCATCAAGCCTCATACGGCGCACAAGGGATCGAAAATTGCCACCTTGATCCACGGTGTAGTGGTCACTAAACACAACATCAATATCAGAGTGTTGATCCAGATATGTCGCTAAAACCAGCACTAGATTTTCATCAAAATAATCATCGGCGTCTAGGCGAACCACGTATTCACCAGTCGAGGCGGCTATGCCCGCATTGCAAGCTCCCGCCAACCCGACGCCATCCAACCGCACAGTCCGCAGGTTTGTAGAGCTGTGATAGTCGGCGATAATTTGCGGCGTACTGTCGGTGCTGCCATCATCTACAACTACAATTTCGACGGCAGGCCAAACTTGTGCCAAAGCGCTATCAATGGACTGTGGCAGCCATTTAGCATAGTTATGCGCCGTTATGACGATGGAAACACTTGTCGACTCTAAGGCATCTGGCTTCATGGATCATACTTGTCTTTGTTGTATGAGGTAGGCAAATTGTATGTCTTGGACAAACCACTCAATTAGACAATTGGAATGTCTAATTGAAAAATTCCCTAATATAAGGACTGAAAATGATCAGGTTTGGGAAATCCAGTCGTGGACTGGCAGAAATTAAAAACGATTTTTTCGAGAATAATGCGGCGCTGCTCGAAGACGCCCGCGCCCAGGCTGTTACCTATCGACAACAGCCACGTCGCGAGGCCTGCAAGAACTGTGATCAATCATTGCGCGGCACCAAATTTGAACAACATCTTGTTGAGTATGTGATTTGTGAAAGGTGTGAGCATCTTAATGGCGCATACCAGGACACAGATGAATTTTGCGAAGCGATTTATGTGGCGGATGGTGGTGAATCATTTGCCGGGTCCTACCGTGAAATAGACGCCGCCGCGCTAGAGCAAAGGTTGTCGTTTGTTTACCGCCCTAAACGAGATTTCTTGTTTGATGCCCTGCGTGAAGCGGATTATGACCCTGCTCAATTGAAGTATAGTGAGCTGGGGTCCGGCTCTGGTTATTTTCTCAAGACATTGAGCGAAGCGGGCGTTGAGGATTTTGTTGGCCACGAAGTAGCCGCTACACAGGTCGAATTTGCCAAATCCTTGGTTGGTGAAGCCCATATCCGACACCATGGTTTGGGCGACAACTTGGATATTATTGCGGATTTGACGTGTGAGGTCTTGGTCATGCTTGGCGTCCTTGAACACATACAAAATCCTAGAGAAATTTTGGATGCCATCCGCAAAAACAACAACATAAAATTCCTGTTCCTTGTGGTGCCGACGTTTAGTCCTTCGGTTTACTTCGAGGCTTCATTTGAAAATATCATGCCACGCGTTCTAACCGGCGGACACACCCACTTGTATACGAATCGATCTTTGCATTGGATTGCTGAGGAGTTTGAGCTGACTCGCGTTGCAGAGTGGTGGTTTGGCACCGATATATTTGATCTGTTCAGGTCTGTCGGGATAACACTTTCGAGCGGAGATCGAAAAACCGAGCTGTCGAGTCTATGGGGCGAAATGTTTCCGGATGTTATCGATGATTTGCAACTTGTTCTCGACAAGCGTCGCCTTTCTTCGCAGGCGCATATTTTATTCAGTGTATAATAGCCTCAGAGTTCAAAAATTTCTCGCGCTACCGCAGTCCGGGTGCAAACGCCCCCAGGCCAGAATATGTCAAAGCCGCAAAGCGCAGCATATTATCAACCGTGTACTATGCGGCTGATACAGCTTCACGTGGGAGTGTCACGCGAATGCTCTTATTGAGCAACTCGAGTAATAACACGACACGATCACTATTAGACATACATTCAAATATTCCGACATAGTCTGTCATTGGACCGTCAACAATCTCTAGGCGTTGATGTGGCGCAAACGGGACTTGGTGATCAAACACGATCACGCCACCCTCAATTTCATGGCCCCGAACTTCCTCGATAACCCCTTCGGGCAAGGGAATCGGACCATGATCATTTGCAACCAATTGACTGACACCAAATGTACTATTTATGGGTCGCCATTGATCAAATTCTGGATCTAAACGAACAAACAGGTATCGTGGAAACAGTGGCCGCTTCACCATGTCGACTCGTCGTGCGTGGCGGCGTTTTTTCATATACAGCGGCAGATACGCTTCAAATCCTTGCTGTTTTAGATGCATAGCCGCGCGTGCTTCACCATTCGGATGTGTATGAACAGCAAACCAACGTTTCATCGTTTCCATCCGGCACGTCCACGCGTTTGGTTGCGTGTGGCAGAAAGACGCGAAATGGGGAGCGCGAGAATGCTCTCTTTACTATACGTCTTCCGTAATGTGTCATAGGTATTTTGAGAATCTGTCAGACCAGTGATCATTATCCGATCAAAAGAGTCAATATCTTCTACTGATCGAGTAACCGGAATGCCTGCAAGGCGCTCATAATTGGATTTTTCGTCTACAATACCGACAATTTCAATATCGCGGTCAAGCGCGGAAAGAATCGCTATTTCGGCTAAATCACTAGCGCCGAGCAGGACAACCCGCAATGCGCCAACATCTTCACAATTATCAAATAACGTGTCGCATTGGCTACGGGCATCGCGAAAAAAATTAAGAGACGTTGACAAATATTCAGCCGTTAGACGGCCTTTCTCCAAAAACCCTTTCGGAGTCAAAAAATACGCATAACGGTTACTTGGAACGGTTTGAACTTTTAGAAGCCCCTTTCGGACACAACGTTTTACGAGCGTGTTGGTTAACCCGAGTGCAACGCCAAGCCGGGCGGCCAATCCACGTTGAGAGACGGATTCGCCACCTTCAATCGCATCCAGTAGATCAAGTGTGATCTCGGATGTCTGCATGTGACTAGCATCATTGAATCGTTTATCAAGCATGGGTTGGGCGTTCGTTGTTCATAGCGTGAACATAATAACGTTCATAGCGTGAACGTCAATTACATAATTATTGCAAGCCGTTGCGAGAACAATCACTTAAGACACGGGCGATTAGCGCCAAGAACTAACTCTGACATATAAGAAATATTTTGGCCTAATGCGTAGCGTAGATAATTTGGGTATTGGATTTTTGCTTCTTGGCGCTTTCTGCTTTACTGGCCAAGCTTTACTGTTGCATTTGCAGCGCTGCTGTATATTTGTATCTCTGCTAGAAAGACGCCTCATTTAGTGTCGGCTTCCAACACAAGATATAGAAACTTCGACGAAGAGGAATGCAACAGAAATGACAGATTTAATGCCAACGCGCGTTCTCGTTACTGGGGGAGCCGGATTTCTTGGTTCGCACCTTTGTGAACGTTTACTGGAAACGGGAAACGAAGTTCTTTGTGTTGATAACTACTTCACCGGCTCTCCACGGAATGTCGCTCACCTACTTGATAATCCGCTGTTCGAGCTCATGCGCCATGACGTGACCTTTCCACTTTATGTGGAGGTTGATCAGATATTTAATCTGGCTTGTCCGGCCAGCCCCATTCACTATCAGCGGCGCCCGGCACAAACGACAAAAACAAGCGTACATGGCGCGATCAATATGCTCGGGCTTGCAAAACGGACCGGGGCCAGAATTCTCCAGGCATCAACGTCAGAAGTGTATGGTGATCCATCGGTTCATCCGCAGACAGAGGATTACTGGGGAAATGTAAATCCCATTGGCCCGCGAGCGTGTTACGACGAAGGCAAGCGTTGTGCAGAAACATTGTTTTTTGATTACCATCGGGAATATGGCGTCGAAATCAAGATTGCGCGGATTTTTAACACCTATGGTTCGAGGATGCATCCGGACGATGGACGAGTTGTATCAAACTTCATAATACAGGCCCTGCAAGGGAACTCGATTTCCATTTATGGTGATGGTACGCAAACCCGAAGCTTCTGCTATGCAGACGACATGATTGACGGATTTCTAGGGCTCATGGACTCTCCAGCGAGTATTACCGGCCCCATAAATCTTGGTAATCCAGTTGAGATGACGATTTTGGAGCTTGCAGAGAAAATTCGTGAATTGATTGGCACATCGGTCGAGCTTAAGTTTCATCCCTTGCCGGAAGACGACCCCAAACAGCGCCAGCCCGACATTACCAAAGCCGTCAAAGAATTGGATTGGCATCCTACTGTATCACTGGAAACGGGGTTGAAGAGCACGATCGATTACTTCGAGTTATTGTTAGCGAACAATAAATTCTAGCTCTTTATGTGCGACTTTAACAGTTGTGACGATATTGGAAATTGGCGAGATATTTAATGGACAGCGACTATCTTATTGTCTTGGGAGTGATTGCGGCGTTATCCATTGTACAGTCAGTTTTTGGGATGGGAATTCTCGTATTTGGAACACCGACCCTCATCCTTATGGGTTATGACTTTTTTACAACGTTACAATATCTACTGCCCGCGTCTGTCGCCATATCACTTATCCAGACAATCACATCATCTAAAAAGGGCTCTGTTCACAAGCGTGCATTGGTGACCCTGTGTATCCCTGCGATTTGTATTGGCCTTGCTATCTCCTCATCTTTGCTGGTTTCTAACTATGTGGAACTTGCCATCGGTATGATGCTGCTGAGCTCTGCGGGATTACGAATCTACTCGCCGTTGGAAATGCGCTTACGCAAATTCATTAGGCGAAATATGGCCTTCACACACTTTCTAATGGGGATTGTCCATGGCGTAACAAACTTGGGTGGCGCAATTCTGGCTGTGTATGCCGCAGCCATAAACAAGAACAAACAAGCCACTCGCCATGCCATAGCAACATACTATCTGGTATTTGGGATCATTCAGATATTGATGTTATCATTGATGGGCCAATATTCGGTGATGGCACAGAACTATGTCGCGCCAATCATCAGCTCATTGGTGTATATTGTTGCCGGGAACCGTGTGTTTATGAAAATTGACGATGCGGTTTATTATCACGCCCTGACCACATTCATTGCATTGTACGGCATCGTCATTATTGTTCATGCGTGAGTTACTAATCCTGCGAGCCTATTCTGGTCTCGCATTTAGCAAGCAATTTTATCATGATTCTGGGTTTCCAAGAAGCTCAGAGTATAGCTTTATTGTTTCGTGCTTGATTACATTGTCAGAGTACTTCTGTTCCACCAATCTACGTGCTTCGGTGCCAAGTTTTTTACGCAATGTAGAGTCGTTTGATAGGCGTTCTATGGCGTTGGCTAACTCAATCGCATCTCGGGCTGGAACAAGTAATCCATTTATGCCATCCAAAACAAGTTCACGGCAGCCAGGCACATTTGTCGCAATCATGGGTCTGCCACATGAGGCCCCTTCCAGCAGGCTTTTAGGTAAGCCTTCTCGATAAGAGGGTAGGACGGCGATATGCGATTGCGCCCATACTTGTGCGATGTCAGTTCGATGGCCCTGAAATTCTACAAGGCCTTCGCTCCGCCAGCGCATAAAAGTAGCTTCGTCTATAGATTTGGGGTTCTCCGGATCCGGCGTTCCCACAATGACGATACGGGCGGCTGCTCCGCGGTCACGAAGCTTTTGGGCGGCTTCCATCAATTCACTGATGCCTTTGTCCCACAACAGGCGGCTGACCATGGTCACGGTTACGGGGCCTGGTGGTTCAGGGGACGGCTGGAACGTGGTTGTATCAACCCCGGAGCCACAGATCTTGGTTGTTCGTGACGGCCTACCAATGCCCAAGGCCGCTAACTGGGCCTGATCATCATCGTTTTGTACGATAACCCGGGTATTGTTTCGGCGCATCAACAAGCGAAAGGCATTCGTCAGGATGGCTCGCAACAGGCCAAGACCTAAGTTGCCTGTGAACACGGCGCCCATGCCGGTAAATGAGTTCACCACATAACCGACGGGGCTAACCATCGCTGCGAGCGATCCATCCAGAATGGCTTTTAGGGCGATGTTATGCACGATGTCCGGCTTTTCCCGACGCATGAGCCGGATCAGTGCGATGACCGTACCCAGTTCCGTAAACGGGTTCATGTCGCCACGCCTGAAATCCATGTGCACAACTCTAAAACCTTCGGCTTCAATCTCTGGGAGGTGTTTTGACACGCGAGTTGCAATCACCACATCGAAACCTGAATCGCGCGCGCTGCGAGCCATGGGTAAGCGATGGGATAAAAAAGCCCAGTCTTCCATAACCACAAATAGAATTTTAGGTTTGATGGAAGGCATTCCTCATCTCAATTCAATAAATTCGAAATCAGTGCCTACAAACACCATAACTGGATACCGTCTGGCACTGTCTTTCGGTCCAGCGCACCCTTGATATCACAAACAACGCCATGCCCATCAGTTAGTCGAGCTGCGACCATGGGCCATCCACCTGAAATATAGTCATTGTGAGCTACGCCCAGGATAACCGCATCGGCGGGGGGCAGGGTGTCTATGGGCTTTATGTTTAAACCCATTTGGCGGGAAACTGTTTCGGTGTCAGCAACAGGGTCGGATGATTGAACAGTGACGCCATAAGATTCCAGCGCGGCGATCACATCAATGATTCTGCTGTTTCGAACGTCCGGCACATCTTCTTTGAACGTGACGCCCAGCACACTGACAACCGACTGGTTCGCCGCCTTGCCAGACGCGGTCATAAGTTTTACCAATTCAGCCGCAAGATATGATCCCATGCCGTCATTGATCCGCCGTCCAGCCAGAATGACTTCGGGGATATAGCCCGCCTTTTCCGCGCGGTGCGTCAGATAGTAGGGGTCCACGCCAATACAGTGCCCACCCACCAATCCCGGCACGAAGGGCAGGAAATTCCACTTGGTGCCCGCTGCGGCCAGCACATCACGCGTATCGATACCCAACTTGTGAAAAATAATAGATAACTCGTTCATCAACGCGATATTGAGATCACGTTGGGTATTCTCAATAACCTTGGCGGCCTCGGCAGTGCGAATGGTCGGGGCTTGATGAATGCCCGCTGTGATCACGCTGCCATACACATCGGCGACAATTTTTAGCGTGCGCTCATCTGAGCCCGAAACGACTTTTGTAATGGTTTCGAAACGGTGTTCTTTGTCACCCGGATTTATGCGTTCGGGGGAGTATCCCACACTGAAATCTTCGCCCAGTTTCAGACTAGATACCGATTCCAGAATGGGCACGCATTCTTCTTCGGTGGCACCCGGATAAACGGTAGATTCATAGACGACGATATCGCCTTTTTTCAGATACGAGCCAATCATATGACTGGCAGATAACAGCGGGCTCAAATCAGGTTGATTGTTCTCGTCGATTGGTGTCGGAACCGTGACGATGTGGAAGTCGGCATTTTGCAGATCGCTTTTATCGTGGCTTAAGTGAAGCGAGGCCGATGCGAGCTCTTCACTCGTCACTTCATTGGTATGATCGACCCCGGATTCCAGTTCGGCAATTCGCTGCTCATTGATATCAAAAGCAACGACATGATTCCCCGCACGTGCGAATGAAACGGCGGCGGGCAGGCCCACATAACCTAAGCCAATGATTGAAAGAAGGCGATTGTGACTCATGATAATTTCTTTTTGTTTTGCATATGCACCTTGGTAAAGGGCAGCCTTGTTTGGGTCCAGCAATTTCCGTACAACTGAACGGGTATGGAGCCTGAAAACTCTTATGACTCTTTCGCATTTCAGTATGACACAGGCAAGGTGAATACATGACCACCCCAACAATCTTATTCGACCTGGACGGCACCCTGATTGACAGTGCACCGGACGTTTGTCGGGCCCTAAACCGCACCCTGGAAGCCATCGGCCGTCGAACCCACACGGTAGCAGAGGCCACGGGTTATCTGGGGCATGGGGCCCCGGTACTAATGAAGCTTGCACTGGAACAAACCGGCGATATCCTGCCTGATGAAGAAATCGCGCGCCTCACACAGAATTTTCTGGATGATTATGCGCAAAATCCGGTTGTGGATTCCGTCGTGTTCCCCGGTGTGATACCGGCATTGTCTGGCCTCAGAGATCAAGGGTTCAAGCTCGCCATCTGCACCAATAAACCTAGCATAACCGCGGCACCCGTGCTTGAGATGCTTGATCTGGTTCATCATTTCGATGCTGTGGTGTGTGCGGACCAAGTGATGAAAAGAAAACCCGATGGTACCCATGTTCTGGATACCATCGCTGCGGTCGGTGGCGCGGCGGAACGCGCAATCATGGTGGGCGATAGTGAAAACGACATAGAGGCCGCCATTGATGCCGGGGTGCTGTCTATTCTGGTTACATTCGGCTATGCGCAGGCCAGCCACAGTTCACTAGGGGCAGACATGCTCATGGACCATTTTGATGACCTGGGTGGCTTGGTGAGTGAATTACTGTAAATGATTTCACTGCGCCTTCTGTAACGCTATACAGTAACCATGGACTTAATTTTCATCATAGGGTGTTTTGTCGCGCCGTTGTTACTGGTGGCGGCGGGTATATGGCCGCTGCGCGCCTTTCTGCAACGCCGCGCTATTCTCGACCATCCCAACGACCGATCCAGCCACACTACGCCCACGCCAAAAGGCGGTGGATTAGTGGTGATCCCTGTACTGACCCTGACATGGATAGGCATTGTCTGGCTGGGTGATCCGAATGCCCTTGGGGGCGAAGTTGTACCGGTAGCCCTGCTTGCCCTGTTTTTGTGCCTGCTATCGTGGGTGGATGATTTAAAAAACTTACCAGCCCTTTTACGGTTAGGTAGTCACGCGGCAGCTGCAGCAACTGCCCTGTATTTCATGCCCACTGATATGCTAGTTTTTCAGGGTATTCTCCCTGCCACCCTTGATCATGGCATTATGGTCATTGCCTGGATCTGGTTCATCAATCTGTTCAATTTTATGGATGGCATCGATGGTATCTCGGGCGTACAGGCACTCATCATCGGTGCTGGGATTGTGGTGGTCTCGTTGGTCTCGGGCAATATTATCCAACTTACACCATTTGCTATCGCTGTGGCGGGCGTTTCTATCGGCTTTCTGATCTGGAACTGGCATCCCGCCCGGATTTTTCTGGGCGACACAGGTAGCGCGCCACTGGGTTTCCTGCTCGGTTGGTTATTGATCCGTCTGGCCTCATTGGGCGAGTGGGAGGCCGCTTTAATCCTGCCCGCATACTATCTGGCGGATGCAACGATTACCCTGTTCAAACGCTTGTTGCTGCGAGAACAAATCTGGCTGGCCCACCGGGAACATTTCTACCAGAAGGCCGTACAATCCGGCTTGAGCCATGCATCCGTCACGCTACAGGTCTATTTTGTGGGCGTCGTGCTGGCAGCGAGTTCTGTTGCCTGTGCAGCAGGATACACCTATACCGGATTTGTTGTTTCTGCCTTTGCTGTTGTGGGGTTGCTGGTTTGGTTTCAGCTTGATCACAGCAAATTTCATTAGAGCACGATCATTTTAAATATAATCACTTCGTGACACCTTTGGAGCGTGAATCGCCGTCTACTTCATATATTAAGGATCTTATCATTGCTGGAATTTGGTGTTTGGCGTGATATACCACTCGCGCGAAACGCTGATATTCCGTCTAAACCGAATGGGCTCGTATTTTGGCCACGTCAATTTCAAATAATCGACTGATGTTTGTATTTGCCACCCTGATTGCAGTCTCCGTGCCTGCAATCATCCTCGGCAAGGCCATGGTTGGCTCACCCGTCATATTGGCCCTGCTCATGGTTTTTGCCTTGCCTGAACGCGCAAAAATTTTAGCTATGGCCCGGCAAACGTTGGCGACCAATACGGCGAAGCTGATATATGTGACGGCTGTGATTTGGCTCGTCGGGTTAACAATAACGAGTGATCTGACTAAATCGCTACAAACAGAGTTTAGAACGCTGCTCTTTATCGCTGGCACCACCGTCATATGGGCAGCCTTGAGCGTTCGCCGCGCTGCGATTGATATTTTCATGAAAGCCCTGATGGCCAGCGTTATCATTTTGGGCACCATTTCCGTCATCAGTTTGACCAGCCCGTATGAGCTCATTATCTATATTCGAGGTTACGAAAAATCCGGCCTGCATTCCATAATACTGCTTAAAGCTGCGGCTTCGTCTTCTGCCTTGCTGATACCGGTTCTTATCTGGATTGGGGCTCGGTTTCGGGGTGTGTGGACCGTGTTTGCAGCCGTTGCTATTGCTGAACTGGCCGCTATTATTTTTCTGACAAATAGTCGATCTGCGCTGGCTGGAGTGCTTGCGTCCGTCATGGTCGTTGGCATGGCGATTATTAGTAGTCAGCGAAAAGCAAATGTTCGACTGATGTGGATTCTTGCCATGTTGGGGTGTCTTGTTGTCACGATAATCTGGTTGTTTGTTACACGGTCCTGGACTGTGACGGCGACAGATAATTCTGTGTGGTGGCTACCTGTATGGCTAATTGATGCGGCACGGCAGGGCATTTGGGCTTATGCGTGGAATGCCAGTGAAGAGTGGCGCTGGTTCGGGGTGGGGATTAATGTAGTAGACAGCTTGCCCGGCGCAGCGGAACACAACGCGTTGACCAACACCGCTAACATTCCGCTTCATCCCCACAACTGGATGGTTGAAATCATTGTTGAGACCGGTGTTGTTGGGTTTATCGCCATGATCACAACCATTGGGCATCGTTTTCTGTCATTCCTGAGACGGTATGTTCGCCACAAAGAACCGGCTCTGCTGACACTGATGGCCGTTTGGGCGGCCTATTGGGGGTCCGGGCTATTCAATTTTTCATACTGGTCGGCGTGGTGGCAGGTATCGTTCTTGTTGCTAACAGCGGTTTGCCTGGCTGGTCGCGAGAACCTTGCTCCCAAAGATCAATAATCCGGCCCAACAGGGGCTGTACCCCCATTTTTGACGTGCTATAAATACAGCGTAATGAACCTGTACACTACGTGGTTTTTCGTTACTTTTTGCTCTCTGTCTGCGGATTATGTCAAAGAAAATTAATACCCGAGGTATGATCGCCTACGCTCATGATATCTTCATGACGGCACTTTCGTTTGGCATATCTGTTTATCTGCGCATCGGCGAAGGCATTCAGTGGCTCCCACGGGATCGTTTGATCGTAGGCTGCGTTACCTTGGTCGTTATTGGTGCGGTGGTCTACTGGCGGGCGGGCTTGTACAGGGGGATCTGGAAATACGCTTCCGTGCCGGATTTAACGGCCATTGCAAAAGCGGTCAGCCTCACGTTGCTGGTGTTCCTGTTGGTCATGTTCATGTGGACCCGACTGGAAACGTTGCCAAGGTCACTGCCGTTTATCAACTGCTTGGTGCTCATGGCATTGCTGGGTGGCCCGCGTCTCGCCTATCGGATTGTCCGTGATCGTCGGATCGATTTCACGGGACTGGCTGATGGAAAACGCCGCATTGCTATACTGCTTGTTGGTGCTGCTGATGGGGCCGAGCTGTTCATTCGTAGTCTTTCTTTGTCCAAAAACACGGAATACCGGGTTGCTGGTATCATTGCAGAAAAACCTCAACGTGTTGGTCAGCAAATTCATGGTGTACCCGTACTGGGAACATTGGATGCCCTGCCTCAAATTGTTGATGAGCAGGCCCGACGCGGTGATAAACCGCAACGCCTTATTTTAACCCGAAACACCTTTGATGGGTCCGTCGTGCGCAACCTGTTTGATCAGGCTAGCGCGCTCGGCATGACCATAGCCCGCGTTCCCGATATTACCGAGTTCAAGACCGGTGATCCCGATGACGTGGAAATCCGCCCCATTGATGTGGAAGACCTTTTGGGTCGCCCTCAAACCACACTTGATCTGGGCGCTATGAAAGCGCTGGTGGCTAACAAACGTGTGTTGATCACGGGTGCCGGCGGCAGTATCGGTGGCGAGCTTGTGCGTCAGATTTCGACCTTCGCCCCGGCCAAAATTGGCCTGTTGGATAGCTCGGAATTCGCGCTGTACCAAATTGATCGTGAAGTAACCGAAACACATCCCGAACTGCAACGGTTCACCGTCATTGCTGATGTGCGTGATACGGTGCGTGTGGAACAGACGTTTTCAGAATTCGATCCGGAGCTCGTTTTTCATGCAGCCGCGCTGAAACATGTGCCGTTGGTGGAAGACAACTGTTGCGAAGGTGTCACCACCAATGTTTTTGGCACCGTGAATGTGGCCGATGCCTGTGTTCGTCATGGTGTTGAAACCATGGTCCAGATTTCTACCGACAAAGCTATCAACCCCACCAACGTGATGGGGGCAACGAAGCGCGTGGCTGAGGAATACTGTCAGGCGTTGGACATGGGTCAGGATCAGGGCGAGAGCGGTACTACAAAATTTGTTACCGTTCGCTTTGGCAACGTCCTCGGCTCTACCGGATCTGTTGTCCCATTGTTTCAAAGCCAGTTACGTCGCGGCGGCCCCCTGACCGTCACGCATCCCGATATGACCCGGTACTTTATGACCATTCGTGAGGCCGTGGAACTGGTCTTGCTGGCGTCTGCGATGGCCATGCCAGCGTCAGAACAGCACGGGAAGATTTTTGTGCTGGATATGGGGGAGCCTGTCCGCATTATTGATCTGGCCGAGCAAATGATACGGCTTGCCGGGTTCGAGCCTGGGAACGGTATGGATATCGAGATCACGGGTTGTCGGCCTGGCGAAAAGCTCTTTGAAGAGGTCTTCCACGGCTCTGAGCAAATCGTACAAACGGATACTGAGGGGTTACTTCTAGCGGCCCCGCGTGCGGCCTCGGTTGAAGATATCAGGGTTGCTTTGGGTGAGCTGGCAATATTGTGCGAGCAGAATGATAAGCTAGCTGTTCGGCATAAACTGTCTATTCTAGTACCAGAAGCAGAACTCGAAGGCGTTTAACACTCCGTATATTGTCGCTTTGGCGCTTTGGATCTGGGGGCTGACCAAGAGGTAATAATTAGCGTGTGTTATAGTGCTCAGGTTGTTTTTGGCATTGAGGGAGCGGATAGCTTGGTGATAGCTCGTCGCCATTTTTCGTGTATTCACGGGGGTTACGGAACGCATGGGGTGGTGTGCCTATTCACCAATCGACTAATAGGCAATGCTGATAATGGCTGATCTTCCCTGCATCTCTGTCGTTACACCTGTATTGAACGGTGCTGCGACGCTTGAGCGGAACTTGGAGTCTGTTTGGCGTTCTCGCCACTGGGTTTGCGAACACGTTGTTCAGGATGCTGGATCCACGGATGATAGCCGCGCCATTCTGGAGCGATGGCAAGATAAGACAGGTGGTTTCGTTAAACCGGTCTTCGAAGAAGACTCGGGCATATCCGACGGCTTTAATAGAGGACTCCATCGAACCACCGGGAAATGGATTGCTATTCAGAATTCGGATGATTGGTATGATGATGAAGCATTCCAGCATGTGGAACCATATCTGGACGAACGATTGACCATCCTGCACGGTATGCTGCGCCAGCATCGACTTGACGGTACCGTGCGCATAGTGGGGAATCGGTCATACGATTCCGAGCGCCATTTCAAGCCGCTCCTCACTATGCCTGCCCAACATCCGACTTGTATTATCGGGCGAGATGTTTACGACAGGGTTGGGCACTACAATACGTATTACAAGATCGCTATGGATTATGATTTCTTGCTGCGCGCTCACCTTCGCGGGGTGACCTTCACCCATATCCCGGAAGTCATTTGCAATTTTTCCAGGGGCGGAATGTCGTCTGCCAATACGGTTCAGGGGTGGCGGGAAATGTTAGACAGTAAATTGACATTTCTTGATGATAGGATCAGTCCTCGATTTTGGTACGCTAGCAAACTCTTTCGATATACGTTACGCAACCTGTTTAGACGTGCTGATTGACGCCCTGAGTAACAGAAATTTATCTTCAACCAACCCTGAAATACCTGATCTCATGTCTTCAAAAATCACCATGTCTTCTAAAATTACGCGGGCACTCATCTCCGTTTCCGATAAATCGGGTTTGGTAGAGTTCGGTCAGTACCTGGCCAGCCATGACGTTCATATCCTTTCTACTGGTGGCTCGGCCAAAATATTGGCCGATGCCGGTGTGCCGGTTACCGAGGTATCCGATTACACCGGATCGCCCGAAATGATGGATGGTCGTGTTAAAACCCTGCACCCTAAAGTCCATGGCGGTTTGCTTGCCGTGCGCGATAATGCGGATCATCTGGCCTCTATGGAACAGTACGATATTGGCGCCATCGATTTGCTGGTGGTCAATCTATACCCGTTTGAAGAAACGGTTGCCCGTGGTGCAGACTTCGAAACTTGCATTGAAAATATCGATATCGGTGGCCCGGCCATGATCCGTTCAGCCGCCAAGAACCACCGTGACGTGACCGTGGTTGTTGACGTTGAGGACTATGTCCGTGTCAGGGCCGAGATGGATGATAATGATGGCGATACGACGGCTGAATTCCGTCGCAAAATGGCCGCCACGGCTTATGCCCGCACCGGTGCGTATGACGCGGCAATTTCTCAGTGGTTTGCTGTGCAGACCAATGATCCGTTCCCCCACCGTATTGCTGTGGGGGGGACCCTGAAACAGCATTTGCGGTACGGCGAGAACCCGCACCAGCACGCGGCATTTTATGTAACCGGCGATCATCGACCCGGTGTCGCCACCGCGGCGCAGTTACAGGGCAAAGAACTCAGCTTCAACAATCTCAACGACACAGATGCCGCGTTTGAGCTGGTGTCTGAATTCACCGACCAGCCCGCCTGTGCCATTATCAAGCATGCAAATCCATGTGGCGTTGCCACCGGCGATACGTTGCTGACGGCTTATGAGCAGGCGTTCAGGTGCGACTCGACTAGCGCCTTTGGCGGCATTGTTGCGTTGAACCGCACACTGGACGGCGCGTCTGCCGAACAGATCACCAAGACTTTTACCGAGGTCATTATTGCACCCGATGCCGACGAAGATGCGCGCGCTATTTTGGCGAAAAAGCAGAATCTGCGCCTGCTTCTGACCGATGGTATGCCTGATGCTGGTTCAGTCGGCATGACCGTGCGCACCGTGTCAGGGGGTATTTTGCTGCAAGGTCGTGACAATGCCTTGACCAGCGATGACTTGCGAGTGGTGACGGAGCGCCAGCCAACAGATCAGGAAATGACCGATCTGATGTTTGCCTTCATCGTGTGTAAGCATGTGAAATCCAATGCCATTGTCTATGTGAAAGATGGCGCTACGGTGGGGATTGGTGCCGGGCAAATGAGCCGTATCGATTCGTCGCGGATAGCGGCCTGGAAAGCGAACGAGTCAGGTGAAACACAAGGCCTGGACGTGAGTCCCGCTGTAGGCTCCGTTGTGGCCTCGGACGCGTTCTTCCCGTTTGCGGATGGATTGCTGGCTGCGGCCGATGCGGGTGCCACGGCGATTATTCAACCAGGCGGTTCCATGCGTGATGATGAAATCATCGCCGCTGCCAATGAACGAGGCCTTGCCATGGTCATGACCGGCATGCGCCATTTCCGACATTGATCAGGGTCCGGCAATTTCTGGATGTTTTGGGCACTGTTTTGGTGCTCGTCGCATGCCTGAGCGTGCTCTACAACGGGGACCCCACGCGCATTTGATTTCGCACCGAAATGATACGAAAGCTTAACTGTTGCTGGTCGACAATACGTACCTTCTAATCTGACCTGGCGGAGCGCCACCCGAGATGAGTGCCAAAATCGTCCCTATTATTCTGTCCGGCGGTTCCGGCTCGCGCTTATGGCCGTTGTCGCGAGAACTTTACCCAAAGCAGTTCCTGCCCCTGGCCAGTGACGATGGGCGTACCCTGTTACAGGAAACCGCCCTGCGTGCGTCGGGTGAAGAATTTGCCGATCCCATTGTCATCTGTAATGAAAAGCATCGGTTTCTGGTCGCTGAGCAATTGCGAACAGAAGACATAACCCCGGCCGCTATTGTACTGGAACCCATGGGGCGCAATACGGCCCCGGCGGCGGCAATTGCCGCCATGCTGGTCAAACAACAGGACCCGGATGCGGTCATGTTCCTGTTGGCATCCGATCATGTTATTGCTTATCCCGACGCATTTCGCATCGCGGCGAAGCTGGCGCGTGACGCCGCCGTTGGCGGATCGTTGACGGCCTTGGGGATTAAACCCGATGCACCGGAAACCGGATTTGGTTACATCAAAAGTGGCCCGGCCCACAGCTCTGTGCCCGATTGCTGCATGATTGAACGGTTCGTTGAGAAACCGGATTTGGAGACGGCCAAACAGTTCTTGGCCGATGGTTCATACTATTGGAACGCTTCCATGTTTATGTTCTCGCCCAGCCAGTATTTGGAAGAGTTGGGTCGGCATAATCCGGAAATGGTCAGCGTCTGCGAACAAGCGCTCGAAAAGGCGGGATCCGATCAGGACTTCATACGCCTGGATTCTGATATCTTTGCCACCTGTCCATCTGATTCGATCGATTATGCCGTCATGGAACACACCGAGAATGCAGCCGTGGTGCCGGTGGATTTGGGGTGGAGCGACGTGGGCGCGTGGCCCGCACTCTGGGAAATTGGCAAACGCGATGAAAACGATAACGTCATTCATGGTGATGTCATCACACTGGACACCCACGGGTCCTATATCCGCAGCGAAGGTTCCACCGTGGCGACCAATGGCATCGACGACCTGATTGTTGTAGCCACCGATGACGCTGTGCTGGTTGCAGATAAATCGCGGGCTCAGGATGTGAAAGCGATTGTGGAGCGCATTAAGGCTGAGGGCCGTAATGAGCACGAAACCCACACCACCGTGCACCGGCCATGGGGTTGGTATCAGACCATCAATCTGGGGTCACGGTTTCAGGTCAAGCAAATCTGTCTGAAACCACATGCCACAATCAGTTTGCAGATGCATCATCACCGGGCCGAACACTGGGTCGTGGTTGAAGGCAATGCACGGGTCACGCGAAATGAAGAGGTCGTGGACCTGGCCGAAAACCAGTCCACGTACATTCCCATTGGCACCACACATCGGTTGGAAAACCCCCATGACGAGCTGCTGCGCATTATCGAAGTACAGTCAGGATCATATCTGGGTGAAGATGATATCGTTCGTTTCGACGACGTGTATGGCCGGACTTAATTAGGTCAACCATAACGAAACCAGACTTAACGAAACCAGGCTCAGCTGCTTTCCTTGATCAGTGACCATTTCACTTCAACGCCAACGGATTTACAGGGGCCGGATATCAAGATCTGGCGCGCCCGTCGCACCGTCCCGGCGACGCCCAGATAGGCGCTGTCTTCGACGGTCATGTCACCACCACTGCACCTGAGACGCCAGCCTTCTTTGTTGGAAACTTTCAGGATAGCGGAATCGCCACCACCGGCCAGCTCGGCGCTCACATCCGGATGCAGATGAAACCGTACACAGAAGTTCGATGCCTGTGGCCCCATATAGTTGGGGCTCATGGCAATCGCATCGCGCCCGCGTAAATCATCGCCGCCGGCGGCTAGATAGATATCGCGATTGTGGATCAAGCCAAAGGGATGTTCGTACCCGTCTTGCCGCATTTGCAGGAACGTACTGCCTTCAGCCTCATTCCGGCGGCATGATACGTCTGTCTTCTTATTCACGGAACCGCCGCCCATATACACTTCCATGGCGTTGGTATCATCCAGCGTCAATGATGAATGCGCCGCCGTTGCCCGCAAAGCTTCGTGCCAGTCATCATTGCGGTTGGCGTTCGCGCCACAATTGACAATGATGCGGTGATCCTTGTGGCTGAATTCAAAACTGAGCAAGCCCGCGTGGGCATCGCGATTTGATCCGCTTAAAATTCCCGCGCCTGCATCGGCAATAACCACGGAAGACCCGGACTCGATGCGTTGAAATCCGGTGTGCGGTGCGCTCCATAACCCCAGGTTCGATGAACCAGCGGCTTTGAGAATACTGTCGATGGCCTTTTTGCTGCCCTCGGATGATCCATTGAACAGGGCCAGCTTGCCATCGCTGTGGCGCATTGCCTGTAACATTGGGGCCAGGCGGTCGATGGCGTGTTGTAGCCAGTATGGTGTGTCTACCTGCCCGGCGATCAGGGTGTCGCGGATACGGACCATGGTCGCCAGCACGCTGCGTTGAATTGACGGGTTGCGCTGGAAGTGCCCACCATCGGGTAGAACCTGTTTGGTGATGGCGCTTTCAAGCGCGGCCATGCCTGTGTCCAACAGGGCCTCCATCCCGACCAGACACATGGCCCCCAAAATCAACCCTTCGGCCGCTTCAATCGCCCGCACATCGTCTTCCACATCGCTTAACGTACGCGACAAATGACGCATTTGCGTGGCAGCGGATTCCAGAAACGTAAGGGCAAAACCAGGGTGGTCCGGGTTTTGCAAAAAATCATAGGTGCGGAACCAATTGGTCAGGCGCCTGCCGGTCACCGCAGGCTCCCACGCGATGGCATGCCACCGGCCGTATTCATTGACCCACCGGCTCATGAGTTCCTGGCCTTTGGCTTGTGCCTCCTCTGTGCCTAATGCCTTCAGATCGCCCAGAAACCCAAACCGGTGCAACAATCGCTGCTCAGCATCGCTTAGCTGGCTGTTCTTCCATGGTAAATCACCTAAATGTCTGGAATGGCCAAACAATACATGATTACCGGCCAAAACCTCGGTGCCCGCATCGGCTTCGCCCACCCACGAGTCAGGAGGTGTTCCACGCGTGCGCACGGGGACACTGCCGCGAAGCGACCAGTTATAGATGTCCGATTTGTATATTGTGTTGCGTAGAAACATATCGTGTTTTCACATGCATAAAAATTCGCTGCAAGTGTACCCACAGAAGAGTTAATTTTTAGGGTAGAAGACAGGTCGGTCCTGGGCGTTCAGGGAGGCCGCTATATTTTCTGTAACCGGGCCACAAAAAAGCCGTCTATCCCGCCCTGTTCCAGCCAATAGCTGGGCAGGATACGCACCGTACCATCATCGCCGAGAGCCTCACCCAGGCCGGGGATTTCGTCCGCTGTCACAGGGCTCAGTTTCACATCGTCTCGGTTTTCCAGCAGGGCGGTGATCTGATCAGGCCCTTCTTCCGGTTGCAGCGAACAAACGCAATAGACGATGGTGCCGCCGGGGCGAACCATCTGAACAGCGGCGTTCAGTAACGTTGTTTGAATTTTGGCCAGTGACCGTACGTCTTCCATGGATTTGTTCAGGGTCACATCGGGGTGGCGACGAATGGTGCCTGTGGCGCTGCATGGCGCGTCCAGTAACACTGCATCCAGCGGGCTGTCCGGTGTCCAGGTATTTACGTCGGCGGCAACCACTCCCACATCAAGTGACAGGCGCTTCATGTTTTCTGATAACCGTTCCAGCCGCTGCGCTGATTTATCAAGGGCTGTCACATGCGCGCCGCGACTGGCCAGTTGGGCAGTTTTGCCACCGGGTGCCGCACACAGATCGGCGACCCTCATGCCTGTTACATCGCCCAGTAATCGTGCCGGAATGGCGGCGCCTGCGTCTTGAACCCACCACTGACCATCACCGTATCCGTCCATATCCTCAATAGCGCCTGCCCCGTTCAGGCGCAGGGTACCGGTCGGTAGGATTTCAGCACCAAGCCGTTCCGCCCAACCTTCAGCATCCGATTTAACGGTTATATCCAATAGCGGTTCAGTCGCATGGGCGGTCGCGATCTTGCGGGCCGCCTTGTTTCCGTATGCGGCGATCCAGCTTTCCCATAGCCAACCGGGTGTGTTGGTGCGTGGGGCGTCGCAGTGCTCAATAAGGCCGGGTCCATCGGCCACGACCTTGCGCATGATGGCGTTGACCAACTTGGCATGACCGGAAAAGCCCACTTTACGAACCAGATCAACACTGGTGGACGCGGCCGCAAAGCCTGGCACATCCATATACAGAACCTGGGCTATACCCAATTGCAGCACCCCAACCACGGCCTTGGCACGGCCTTTGGGCTGTTTGGTCAAAAACTTGCCCATCACCATATTAATTTCGCCCAGGTGCCGCAGCGTGGTCATGACCAGATGAAACTGAAAGCCCCGGTCGCGCGGATCTTTCAGGCGTTTCCGACCGGCATCCAGGGCTTCATCAAAGCTGGCGTTCTCACGCAAAACAGCATTCAGCGTATGAAGCGATGCGATGCGTGCGGCGTCTGATTTTGGTGAGTTTTTTGCAGGTTTGTCATTCATGGCCCTGTCTTGCCTTAACAGGCGCGTGAATACAATGCGAAAGTGCGGTAAGGTGTCATCACATATGGGATACGGAAAAATATTATGGATGATAAAGATAAAAAATCGACAACAGAAGAGTCGGTCCCCCCCCCTAAGACAACAGATACAGAAACGCCGGAACAAGAGGCAGATCCGTTAGGGCGTGATCCGACCCGGTTCGGCGATTGGGAGAAAGACGGGCGCTGTATTGATTTCTGAACAAAAAAGCGGGGCCTTACGGCCCCGCTTTCTATTTGGATCAATGGCCTGTTTTAGTCACTGCGATTTTGTCGATTTTCGATCAGGTCTTCCACCACCGCTGGATCAGCCAGCGTTGAAGTGTCACCCAGATTAGAGAAATCATCTTCACCGATTTTGCGCAAGATGCGCCGCATGATTTTACCGGATCGCGTTTTTGGCAAACCAGGTGCCCATTGCACCCAGTCAGGGCTGGCGATGGGGCCGATTTCCTTGCGTACCCATTGAACCAGTTCCTTGCGCAGATCATCTGATGAGTCCACACCGGCGTTCAAGGTCACGTAGGCATAGATGCCCTGACCTTTAATGTCATGCGGTGCACCTACAACAGCGGCCTCGGCCACATCGTGGTGGGCGACCAGCGCGCTTTCCACCTCGGCTGTACCCATGCGGTGACCAGATACGTTGATCACGTCATCCACGCGCCCGGTGATCCAGTAATAGCCGTCTTCGTCGCGCTTACAGCCGTCGCCGGTGAAGTATTTACCGTGATAGGTGGAAAAATAGGTTTGCTCAAACCGTTCATGGTCGCCGTAGACCGTCCGCATCTGGCCGGGCCAGGATTCCGTGATGCACAGGTTGCCTTCGCAAGCACCTTCGTGCGGCACGCCGTCGGCATCAACGATCTCTGGCTGAATACCAAAGAATGGTCGCGTGGCCGAACCCGGTTTCAGGTCCGTGGCACCCGGCAGTGGCGTGATCAGAATGCCGCCGGTTTCAGTCTGCCACCAGGTATCGACGATGGGGCAGCGGCCTTCGCCGACCACATTGTAATACCACATCCAGGCTTCCGGATTGATGGGTTCGCCCACCGATCCCAGAATGCGGAGGGATTTGCGGCTGGTTTTCGTGACCATCGCATCACCGTCACGCATCAGCGCGCGAATTGCCGTCGGGGCGGTGTAGAAAATATTCACGCTGTGCTTGTCGCAAACCTGCCAGAACCGTGAGGTATCGGGATAATTCGGCACACCTTCAAACATCAACGTAATTGCCCCATTGGCCAGCGGGCCATAGACGATATAGCTGTGACCGGTGACCCAGCCCACGTCGGCTGTACACCAGTACACATCCCCATCGTGGTAATCGAAAATATATTCATGGGTCATGGAGGCAAAAACCATATACCCACCGGTGGTGTGAACAACACCCTTGGGCTGGCCTGTGGAACCCGAAGTATACAGAATGAACAGCGGGTCTTCCGCGCTCATTTCTTCCGGATCACACGTGGTGTCGGCAGCGCCCGTCACCTCGTGGTACCACACGTCGCGTCCATCAACCCAGCCGATGTCACCGCCGGTGCGATTGACAACGATACAGGTGGTCACGGTGGGGCAGCTTTCCAGCGCTTTGTCGGTATTGGCTTTAAGCGGGATCGGTTTGCCACCACGCACGCCTTCGTCAGCGGTGATGACCATAACGCAATCGGAATCGTTGATGCGCTGAGACAGGCTGTCGGGCGAGAACCCGCCAAACACGATGGAATGAACCGCGCCAACACGCGCGCAAGCCAGCATGGCGTAGGATGCTTCCAGCACCATGGGCATATAGATACAAACCCGGTCGCCTTTTTTGACGCCGCGCGCCTTCATGGCGTTGGCCAGGCGGCAGACCTGCTCATGCAGCTCGTTATAGGTAATGGATTTGCTGTCGTTCGGATCATCGCCTTCCCAAATGATGGCGGTTTGATCACCACGGGTTGCCAGGTGGCGATCGATGCAGCTCACCGATGCGTTCAGGGTGCCGTCGGCATACCACTTGATGGAAACGCCCGGCGTGTTGAAGTCCACGTCTTTGACCTGGGTATAGGGCTTCATCCACTCAATACGCTTGCCGTGCTCACCCCAGAATGTATCCGGGTCTTCGATGGATTGTTTGTACATATCCAGATACTGGTCGTTGTTGATCAGTGCGTGACTGGCAACACTGTCTGGAACGGGAAATACGTGTTCTTCACTCATAATCCATACCCCTGTTTGATGTTTTGTGATTAAGGAATTATCGCATCTAAATCCACATATACAACACCCTCGCGGATGCGCGCCTTGATCGGGGTCAACGCATCACCGGCGCACGGGCCGGATATACAGTGCCCGTCGTCGATGCGAAATAACGCGCCATGGGTGGAGCACAATATGTGCTCGCGGTTCACATCCAGAAACTGACCCGGCATGAAATCAAGCGGCGTGCCGATATGGGGGCATGAATTCTGATAGGTGAACACACGCTCACCTCGGCGAATAACCATGACACCGACCAACTTGTTATTATGGGTCAGGGCGTAGCCGCCGGACTGGCCGTCGCCTAAGTCGTCCAGATTACAGAGGGTGTATTCGCTCATGAATTAATCCGCAGGGATGACTTTTTTCCACGGTACAACGGTAACGGTCTCGAACAAACCAGCCTGATTATAGGGATCGCCAGCGGCGAAGCTTTCAGCTTCGGCCTTGTCAGCAAAATCCATAATCAACAGGCTGCCAATCATGCCGTCGCCGTCATCGGTCATCATGGGGCCAGCCGCAAAAGCTTTTTCCTTGTGGCCCCCCAGGTATTCCAGATGGGCCGGACGGTTGGCCATGCGGACGGAACTGGAGTCTTTTTTATCGTGACAGATGATAGCAAACAGCATGTGAGTATCCTTTGGAATATCTACAAAATTTCGGTGGTTTGAGGTCGCGCCAGCAAGGCCGATATGGTGTCATCAATATCAGCGTCCCGATTAAGCACGGCATCGACCGCTTCGCAAATGGGCATATGTATGCCGAGTTTGTTGCCCAGTTGAACAACGCCCTCGGCAGAAAACACGCCCTCGGCGACGCTCAGGCGGCTGTTTAAAATATCAGTTAATTTCTCGCCTTGGCCCAAGGCAACACCCAGCGAAAAATTGCGCGATTGCATGGCATTGCAGGTCAACGTCAAATCACCCAGGCCAGACAGGCCCATAAAGGTTTCTGTGCGGCCACCTTTGGCCCGTCCCATGCGGGCGATTTCGGCCAAGCCGCGTGTAATCAGGGCGGCGCGGGCGTTATCGCCCAGATTGCGACCCTCGCTGATACCGCATGCAATGGCGAGCACGTTTTTGACCACACCGCCGACCTCGGCCCCGGCCACATCGCTAGATTTATAAAGGCGGAAACGGGACGTGCTGAGCGCGGTGGTCAGATTATCCTGCAAGGCCTCGTCCTCCACGGCCAGTGTTGCTGCGGCGGGTTGATCACGGGCTACCTCGGCGGCAAATGTTGGCCCGGACAGAACGGCCACCGGGGCTTGTGGCAGGGTCTCGGCGGCAACCTCGTTCATCATCTGCAAGGTGCCTTGTTCAATACCTTTTGAACACAACACGGCGGGCACGCCATCCGGCCAACCGGCAGAGCATTGTTCGGTAACGCTCCGCAAGAATTGTGCCGGGGTTACAACCAACACGGCGTCCGCGTCGATGGCCTCGTTTACATCCGTGGTGGCATGAATGCCGGGCTCCAGCGGAATGTCGGGCAGATAAACGGCATTGACCTGGCTGTCATTGACGCTTGTCACAACCTCGGCCTCATGGGCCCACAGCACAACGTCCCGTCCGGCCCGGCGGGCCATGGAAGCCAACGCCGTGCCCCAGGCACCCGCACCAAGAACACCGATTTTGTTTATTGTCATCGTTTAGTTATTTCACTGGGCATATGCAGGGTCAAGACTTGGTCACGATTTGGGGGTTTCGGATTTCAAAGGCGAATTTCCTGTCGTCGTCAAATCCGCACGCCGTGTAAAATTCATGAGTATCGTCGCACCCGGTTAACAGCGCCACTTTGTAACATCCCTGATTCCAGGCGAATTCCACCACATGTTTCAGGAGCCTTTTTCCAACCCCCTGTCCACGTGCCAACTCATCGGTTATGACGTTCTCAATAAACGCGTATGGGGATGCACCACGGGACATGTTTGGGATAACATTCAGATAGCTGCTGGCTTGAATATCTCCATGCTCATCTTCCAGCACGAACAAGTGTAAATGTTTTCCAGGCAGAATTTCTTCAAATACATGCTTGCTGTCAGCCGTTCCAAATAAAAGGTCCGCGGGAATGAGTTGAGCGTACAATTCGCCCAAACGGCCATAATCCGCCATTGTAGCTTCTCTGATCATCATGCTTTTGCTCCCGCTTTCGCCGCATCCGGGTCCAGCGGCCAGCGGGGGCGGGGGGCGAAGTCGAGCGGGTCTGTGTGACCCAACTTTAAATGCTCAATCCCGGCCCAGGCAATCATGGCACCGTTATCGGTACAAAGATTGAGCGGTGGGGCCACCAGTTTCATGTCATGGGCGGTGGCGAGGCTCTCCAGTTGGGTGCACAAAAATTTATTGGCGGCGACACCGCCTGCTACCACAAGGGTGTTGCCCTCAGGATGGTCTTCGCGAAACATGGCGATGGCTCGTTTACAACGATCCAAAACGGCCCGACCTGCGGCGCGTTGAAAGGCCGTGCACAGGCTGTTTACGTCACTTTCTTCCAAAGGGCCGGGGGGCAGCTTCTCCACCGCTTGTCGCACCGATGTTTTCAGGCCCGAGAATGAGAAATCGCAACCGGGCCTGCCGACCATGGGGCTGGCCAACGTGAAACGGTCGGGATCACCCAGCTTGGCAGCCTGTTCCACCGCCGGACCACCCGGATATCCCAACCCCAGCATTTTGGCGGTTTTATCAAACGCTTCACCCAACGCATCATCTACGGTGGTGCCCAGCCGTTTGAAATGGCCGACACCTTCAACCGACAACAATTGGCAATGCCCGCCAGAGACCAGCAGTAACAGATAAGGGAATGCCACGTCGTCGGTTAATCGAACCGTCAGGGCGTGGGCTTCCAGATGGTTCACGGCGATGAAGGGTAAGTCGTGGGTCATGGCGATGGCTTTGCCTGCCATAACGCCGACCATGACCCCGCCAATCAAGCCCGGCCCACCCGTGGCGGCAACACCGGACAAGTCTGAAAAGCCGATTTCGGCCTCAACCATGGCGGCACCAATAATGTGATCCATGTGGTCCAGATGCGCGCGTGCCGCCACTTCTGGTACCACGCCGCCATATTTGCGGTGCTCATCAATTTGCGACAAGACCTGATTGGACAATATGCGACCGTCCCCGCTCACCACCGCGGCGGCGGTTTCGTCACAACTGGATTCAATACCGAGGACAAGCAGATCAGGTTGCATTGGTTCTCACAGAAGGCCATAAACTAGTCACATGGTTATAGGCTATTCAGAAAACAAATGTACATGATGGATAAATCCTTATGGCGCTGAAAATTGGCACACGCGGTAGCCCGCTGGCATTGGCGCAAGCCTATGAGACACGCGATCTGTTGCAGGCGAACGTGCCTGCACTGGCCGAAGAGGGCGCCGTAGAGATCGTGGAGATTAAAACCACTGGTGATAAAATTCAGGACCGACGCCTTTCCGAAGTGGGTGGCAAGGGCGTGTTCACCAAAGAACTGGACGATGCCCTGTTTGATGGCCGTATTGATGTGGCTGCTCATTCCATGAAAGACGTGCCCACGTGGTTGCCGGACGGCATCTTGCTGCCGACCATGCTGGAACGGGAAGATGTGCGCGATGTGTTTATATCGCCCAAGGCGGCGAGCTTTGCGGACCTGCCCGATGGTTCTGTCATTGGCACAACGTCGCCGCGGCGTCAGGCGATAATTCTGGCTAAATACCCTAATCTGAAAATCACGCTGTTTCGGGGCAATGTGCAAACGCGCCTGCGCAAATTGGATGAAGGTGAGGCCGATGCCACCATGTTGGCGCTGGCCGGATTGAACCGGTTGGATATGAGCCATATCGCGACCCGGATTATGGAACCCGAAGACATGCTGCCGTCGGCGGGACAGGGGGCTATTGGTCTCACATGTCGCGAAGATGATAGCGCCACCCTCGATTTTATTACGGTACTAGATCATTTGCCCACATCGATCTGTGTTAATGCGGAGCGGGCCATGCTGGATGTGCTGGGCGGGACCTGTCACACACCGATTGCGGGCTATGCCCAACTTGATGATGGCATGAAAAATCTGCGTATTCGCGGGATTGTTGCGGAACCGGATGGAACCAAAGTGTGGTCTGGTGAGCGATTCGGTCCGGTCGCGGATACTTATGCCATGGCCACCGATCTGGGTGCTGAATTACGCGCCAGTGCGGGCGAAGCATATTTTGAAGCCCTGGCGGAATAGGGCCGCGTTATGCGCGTGCTTCTCACCCGGCCATCTGAAGACAGCGCCCAATTGTCGAACAAGCTGGCTGAGTGCCATATTTCATCTTTGATCGAGCCGCTGCTGGAAATTATCTATCCAGATATGGATGCACCGGACCTGAACGGTGTTCAGGGCATTCTGGTGACCAGCGCCAACGGTATCCGAGCCTTTGCCAAAGGGTCCGACCGACGTGATTTAGGCGTATGGGCCGTGGGTCCGGCATCGGCCGAAGAAGCACGTCGATTGGGGTTCACAACTGTTTATCACGGCGCTGGTGATGTGGCGGCGCTGGCAGGTCTTGTGCGTGAGCATTGCAACCCGCGTGACGGGGCGTTGTTGCATGTGGCCGGTACGCGGTTGGCGGGCGATCTGGCCGGCCGTCTCAGCGAGGCGGGATATGACTATATCCGCGCCGTGATGTACGAGGCCAGGACAGCGGCAGCGCTATCCACAACTGCCCAGTTGGAATTGCGGGATGGGCTGATCTCCGGGGTGGCAATGTTCTCACCGCGTACCGCGGAAACCTTTGTTCGTTTATTGAAATCGGCGGGCCTGGGCTCCGCTACAAAACACCTGACGGCCTTCTGCCTCAGTGCGGCGGTGGCCGAAAAAATCACAGCTCTTGATTGGGCAGGGGTAGCCGTTGCGGACACCCCGCACGAAGAATCTCTCATCTCAGCGGTTTTGCGGGTGGCAGAGAGCGCATAAATTTCGGATACTGGAAGAACGCCTTAATCGTGTCGTAATTTTGATCGAATTTCTGGGTGTAATCTTTGGGTATGAGATAGCGAGTATGACAAAAAAACCAATCGACAAGGCCAAAAAAACCGCAGCCGAGAAGCCAGCGAGCAATTCAGCGGTGCCAGACTCTGTGGACCCAGACTCTGTGGAAAAAGAACCTGTATCCAAAACGGTCGAGGCTAGGTCTACCGATTCAAAGGCGTCGCCTACGACACCCTCATCATCACCGCCACCCAAGCCCTCGTCTGGCGGCGGTAATACGCTGACCGGTGCCTTTATCGCCATACTTGTTTTCGGTATCGTTGGTGCCGGGGCTTGGGTATCGCGCGATCAATGGTGGACTTATGTCGCCCCAATATTCCCGCAAACCGAAAACAGCCAACAGGGCGATATGGTGGCGCGCGTTAATGCCATCGAAGAAAGTATCGCCGATCACGGTGGGGCCAGCCATAACAGTGAAGGTGATGACGCCAGCTTTGCCGCGCTGGAACAGGAACGTGACGAGCTTTCGTCTAAACTGGCTATTGTGATGATACGGCTTGAGGCCATGGAAGAGGCCCTGGCCGGGGTTGAACGCATGGCCAATGCCGTCAAGGTGGACGATGCCACGCTTGCCGCGCAGGATTCGTTGCGCGCATTGTCTGACCGGCTGAACGTGTTGGAATCCACAAACATCACAGGCACCACAGACGCCACAGACAGTGCGGCCAGTGCGCAGCTCGATAACATGTTGACGCGCTTGCAAACCGTGGAAGACCAAACCAGGGCGCTGGAATCTCGCCCCCTTGAATCCGCGATGTCATCTGATCGTGCTGCCGCCTTTATATTGAGTGTCGGTCAATTGCGCGATGTGGTGCGCCGTGGCGCGCCGTATGAACAAGCCCTGGAGGCGCTGTCGTCCACACTGGCACCCACACTGGACGCGGATGATCTGGATAACGTGGCCGCCCCTATGCAGGCGCTGCGCGATCATGCTGCCTCCGGCGTCCCGACGTTGTTGCAGTTACAGCAATCCTTTGGTCCCGTGGCGGATGCCGCATTTGATGCCGGTGGACCAGAGCTTGATGACAGTTGGGTGGCCGAGACCCTGCACCAGATCAAAAGCATTATCCGTATCCGTAACACAGACGCGTCGGCCAAGCCGGGGAGCGTGGAATCAAGTATCGCGCGCGCCGCCAATGATATTTCGGCGGGTGATTTGGCGGGCGCGGTACAGGTGTTGTCTGATCTGGATGGAGATGCCGCCGCCGCGCTGCAGGGGTGGATGTCATCTGCGCGTGCCCGGCTGGCCGTAGACGATGCCGTTGGTTACCTGCACACGTTGGCTATTGACCAGATGATGACCAGCACCTTACCCGCCGGGCAAGGGTAACGCCCATGATTCGCGCCTTGCGATATTTCGTTGTCATTGCCCTTCTGGCGGCCGGTGCCGCGTGGCTGGCGGACCAACCGGGATCCGTATCCATGGTGTGGGGCGGCTATCAGATCGACACATCATTTGGGGTGTTGGCGATCGGGGTCGGATCAATCGCTGTCCTGACCGCGCTACTGTACCGAACATGGCTGTTTGTGCGTCGGGCGCCCGCCAGCATGCGCGGGGCCTGGAAAAGCCGCCGGCAGGACCGCGGGTACCGCGCCTTGACCAAGGGTATGGTGGCGGTTGCCGCCGGTGATGGCGATGAAGCCCGTCGTCAGGCGCGCCGCGCCGAAGATTTGCTGAATGAGCCGCCGCTGACCATGTTGTTATCGGCGCAGGCGGCTCAACTTAACGGCGACGACCGCGCCGCCGAACGTTTCTTCCGCGCCATGACAGAGAATGAAGAGACCGAATTTCTGGGTCTGCGCGGCTTGCTCAATCAGGCCACAAAGCGTGGTGATCAGGCCGAAGCGCTGTCCCTTACGCGCCGCGCTCACCGCCTGAACGCAAACAGCGACTGGGTGTCAGAAAGCCTGTTCGACTTACAGGTTCAGGCCGGTCAATGGCTCGACGCCCATGTGACGGTGAAAGAAGCCGTCCGTAACAAACATCTGGATCCGGCTGACGGGAAACGCAGGCAGGCTGTGCTGACCTATCAAATGAGCCTCGATGCGGCGCGCGGTGGCGACAGGGACCGCGCGTTGGAATACGCCCGCGATTCGTTGAACATGGACCCGGGCTTTGTTCCAGCAGCTCTCAGTGTTGCCGGTACCCTGATCAGCGTTGGCAAGAACCGCAAGGCCGCAAGCATGATTGAACGCATCTGGGCGCGGACCCCGCACCCGCACATGGTGGCGCTCTATCTGGAGGCACGTGGCGCTACCGATGCGCTGGACCGTGTCAAAGCGGCTGAGAAATTGCGGGCCACCAATGCGGGCGATGTCGAAAGTGATCTGGCGGTTGCGGGCGAAGCATTGGCCGCGAATTTGTGGGGCAAGGCGCGCGATCATCTGATGGCGGCCGGCGGCGACAATCCACCGGCCCGCGTGTGCCGGATGTTAGCAGAACTGGAAGAAGCAGAACACCGGGATTTGGGCAAAGCGCGGCAGTGGCTGGTCAAGGCGTCGATGGCTGATCCGGACCCGGCCTGGGTCTGTGGCAATTGCGGCCATACGGTAACGAACTGGTCGGCCAGTTGCGGTAATTGCGGCGGGTTTGATCGTTTCACATGGCGCACACCGGCCCATGTGATGCAACTGGCGGGCGCAACCACATCCGGGGATGCTGTCATGCTGGCGGGCGCGAATGACCCCACGGATCACACGATGGATGGTGATGCGTTGCCTGTGGTATCCCTGTCAGACATAAAACCACCGGCACCAGCCGAGGGATAATTCCATGGCTCATGAAAATGAGACTGGAAAATACCAGATCATCGGTATATAGGATGCCCATTCGGGTCGCTTGCGGCCCCCATGGACAAAACAGGGCCGCCTTAGCTCAGTTGGTAGAGCATCGCATTCGTAATGCGGGGGTCAGAGGTTCGAATCCTCTAGGCGGCACCATTCTAACAGTTATCATCTATCTGTTTTGTTTATCAGTCTCACGTACCAGTCTCTGGTTTAGTCTCTGCAGGGTGGTAAACCCGGCAGGCCTACTCTAGTTCAGCGATATAAAGGGGTTTCAGGAAGGTTTGGGGAAAATAATGTGCATGGGAGCGCATAGGGTTTCACAGCGCTTCCCCAAACCAATTAGCGGTGAAGATGGTTCGTAAATATTATCTGGGAGAAAACACTGTTTGATAGCTGGGTTTAGAATATCTTTCAGAGAGAAGAAAAATAGCGATTGATCTTTTCTATCTCCTCATCACTCTTGCAAGAGCAAAACGCTTCACCAAACGCGCCCCGGGATTTAGTCCGGTCGATATTTTCCATTTGGTGAATGTCTGATATCACATGGAGACCATTATCAGAAATATCAAATAACCTATATCCAATATTTATCAGTGCTTCGCACCAGTCGGTACCGTCGTATTCTGATACCTCTCCAACAAAATCGGGTTTTGATTTTCCGATGATCTCCATTCCATTTTGAATTATCTCAGCCTCTAAACCTTCGACATCGATCTTGATCAGGTCAATTCCACTAATTTTTCTTTGGTTACAAAAGTCATCGAGGGTGCAACAAGTGACATCTATTTCAAAGCACCCCCGGTCTGAAAACACCTCTCCCGGAACGAAACGGTTTTTCAAGGAGCCTATATTTGGAATTTTGCTATGCGAACGATCAGGCATGTAAAACTTGGTCACGCCGGTTTCGTTCGATAAAGCAACATTTTCAGTTTTAATGCTTGCCCCATTAACACTTATGAGTTTGCTCAACAGGGCAAAGCTTTCGGGGACCGGTTCGAACGCTATAACTTTTGCGTCCGGGTTCGCTTTTTCTGCTATCAATGAAAATAGGCCGAAATATGCGCCAATATCAAAAATGCAATCACTCGTTTCAGAGAGCACATAAAATAGTTTTACAGTATTTTTTTCATATCCTTGGATGCCACGCCAATACAAACTCTTGAATATTTGAGATTTTTCAATGTCTGAAAAAATTATCTCTTTCCCATTCGGGAGAGACACGCTGAACTTCGATACAAATGGTGGAAATATTGATGATATATGCGCCTGGATGCGCGATGGCAATGAATTAAATAATCGATGGCGCATCATTCAAACTCTTTCATCACTCGTATTTTTGCGGTCGCTACGTCGCCAGTAAACTTATGGCCGTTACTTCTATCATCCCAGCGAGCAAGTAGCCTCTAATTGAGAGTAAGGAACGTGAATGATTAGAGTAAAGAAATCGTACTGTATATAGATAATTTAAATGGCTAATGCACGTTCAGTTGAAAAATACATGTGTCGGATATCTATACCCAAAACAATCATTTCGTAATGCGGGGGTCAGAGGTTCGAATCCTCTAGGCGGCACCATTCTTTTCAATGGCTTACAATCAATTCAAATTTTTCCAGCGTGCCCAAATCGTGCCACGGTGTTTCGGTTCCCAAGCCGGGGCGGTTAGGAGAACGTTTGCATCGCCCCATAAATGACAAGTTGGATGCTACGAATACCAGCCGATTGGTTCAGATGAGTTTCGCTAATAATATCCGTCCAAGGGGTGACCGACGGAGTTCAAGCCGTGGGGCGATGCCAGAGTTCTGGATACAGATCAGTACCGAGCGCATCCCCTGGCTTGAGACCCGCTGCGATCATCTCTTTCGAATAATCCGGATCCATCCCCCAGTCCTTGAACGAGACGCGAACGTCGTCACCACACCATTTTGCAGTAAACACGCGGAGTTTGCGGTCACCAGCGAGTTGGCCCGAGCCGCCGTGAATTGTCCGCCCATTGAACACCAGTACGTCGCCAGGCACCATGTCGAAACTCGTGGGCCGGTAGGTCTCGGCTTCGCCATCGATGTCAGGCATTGGCACCGTGTCCTCAAGCATTGAGAAATCGGAATGTGGGACCTTGTCGTGGCCGTCCGGGTTGAATTGGCCGAAATCCGCTTGCAGAAAACGTTTTTCCCAGCGGTGTGACCCCGGCACTACGGCGAGTGCACTTGGTGCCGCCACAGGAACAAGGGGAATCCAAACGGTGCAGGTTTGGAAGCCGTCGACTGACCAATATGGCTCGTCCTGATGCCAAGGTGTTCTAAACTGATTGCCAGGCGAGCGACAGAACACCGCCTCGAAAAAGAAGTTGACCCTGTCTGCGCCCATCAGCTGACCCGCGAGTTCAGCGCATGGACTCTCCTCGATGAAGCGGCGGTACTCCGGCACGCCGCGCCAGGCGAAAGTGTCGTAATACATCTCCCGCTGGGCCTCGTCTCGGTCCCAGGTGTGACCTCGATTAGTTGGCTCCGCCCGACTGCGACTGAGCCCTTCGTCGAGCAATGCTATCCATTCAGGATTAAATAGGCCTTTGAGCAGGATGGCCCCATCCCGATCGTAGGTCGATACATGTTCAGGCGTGATCGCGTACGGCAGAGTATCATTCATGATCGGGTCTCCAATAATCGGGTCTTACAAAATATCGGACCACCAATTGCGGTATGAGTAAACTGAAAATATTTTGAGATCGGAGCGACAACAGTTTGCTCTTGTTACTCGCATGAATGCGCGTGCAAACGAGGAGAATGGGTTTGCAGTGACTTTAGTCCGACAACCTACAACGTTACCGCAATCCGGAATGCGTCCAGCAGGGCGGCGTGCAGGGATCGGCTGGATACCGCATCGCCTACGCGGTACAGCACATAGCCATCCGTGTTCCCATCATTGTAAGGTTGCGGGGTGTTGTTCACCAGCGCGTCTATGTCGGTTGCGCCCTTATTGATGGCGGCACCCCGTAGCTCGTGAAATACCTCGTCGAGAGGTGCCGTACCGCGTTCGACGATGATTTGTTTGGCTTCAATCTCAACCTGTTCATCCGTCAGATCATTGGTGAGCGTCGCCAGCAAGCCGTTACCTTTTTTGGTCACGGACCGAAGCGCCAGATCGTGCACCATGGTGACTCCGTTTTTGTACATTTGCTTTCGGTGCGTGGCGCGTTCGGCGTAACCCATTTCCGCGCC